>TARA_R100000306_G_scaffold37759_1_pt1 | contig 56713 bp, 49 predicted proteins | sample TARA_R100000306 | Tara Oceans TARA_R100000306 (sample SAMEA2620824) | marine metagenome | biome: marine biome (ENVO:00000447); feature: mesopelagic zone (ENVO:00000213); material: "saline water (ENVO:00002010), including plankton (ENVO:xxxxxxxx)" | depth 1000 m | reverse complement strand
GGTGGCGGGCCCCGACGGTACCGTTGTGGCGTTCGACGACCAAGGCCAGGAAAAGTGGCGCGCCAAGGCAAGTAGCGAAGTGTTTATTCCGCCTGCCGTTGGCGAAGGCATTGTAGCGGTGCGTAGCAGCGACTACCGTATTCAGGCTTTCGACGCCAATACCGGCGATTTGCTGTGGAGTCTGCAACGGCCGGGGCCGGCGCTGGCGCTAAAAACCAGTATGCAGATGCTTATTGTCGAGGGTGTGGTGATTTCGGGCCTGCCCAATGGCCGGGTGATTGTGATTGATGCCCGTAATGGTGCCGTGCAATGGGAAGGCAATGTTTCTTCGGCCCGGGGTGCAACGGATCTTGAGCGTATCAACGATGTGGTGGGTAAACCGCAGGCGCTTGGGCCTTTGCTTTGCGCTGCCTCGTATCAGGGGCGTATCGTGTGCTTTGATGTGTCGCAGGGGGGGGTGCCGATATGGGAGCAGCGTTTCTCGACGTCCCAGGGTATTGTGCTGGACAGCCAGCAAGTGTACGCGGCCAATCAGCGCGATATTGCCTATGCGTTCAGCTTGAACGATGGTACAGAAAGATGGAAGCAGGAACAGTTGCGTAATCGCCGCCTTTCGGGCCCGGCGGTTGTGCCGCAAGCGGTGGCCTACGGCGACCTTGATGGTTATGTCCATTTCCTTTCACGTGAAAATGGCGGCTTGCTGGGCCGCCTGCAGGTTGGCAGTGGGCCTATTGTGTCACCGCTGGTGGGCACGCCTCGGGGGGTATTAGCGCAAACCGATGGCGGTAATCTTGTACTTGTTGGTGTCAATTGAAAAATACGCTGTTTAAACCCGTTGTCGCACTTGTTGGGCGCGCCAATGTTGGTAAATCCACTCTTTTCAACCGCCTGACGCGGTCGCGTGCCGCGCTCGTAGCCGATTTTGCCGGTTTAACACGCGATCGCCATTATGGTGAAGGGCGTTTGGGCGATCATGCTTATCTGGTTGTGGATACAGGTGGTTTCGAGCCCATTGCCAAAGAAGGCATTATGGTCGAGATGGCGCGTCAGACCGAGCAAGCCATTGCCGAGTCCGATGTGGTCATTTTTCTTGTGGATGCGCGTGCCGGCATTAACGCGCACGATCATGAGATCGCCCGTTTGCTGCGTCGATCGGGCCAGCGTGTCTTGTTGGCGGTGAACAAAGCAGAGGGTATGAAGCATGGCTCGGCCGCTGCCGAATTCTACGAGTTGGGGTTGGGTGAGCCTTATCCTATTTCTGCCTCGCATGGTGACGGCGTGGTCGATCTGATTGATCATGCGTTGTCGTTTCTTGATAAAGACACCGCGGCTCAGGACGGCCATCAGGCTGAGTCTGATTGGGCAACCCAGGAAGGCGATCCGGATGAAACAGATGAAACGGATGAATCCGCCGACGAAGCCGCTACCGGGACCGGTGCTGAAAAGGATAAGTATCATCGTATAAAACTGGCGATTGTGGGCCGGCCGAATGTGGGTAAATCCACGCTGATCAATACCCTGATCGGCGAGGAGCGCGTTATTGCCTTCGATTTGCCGGGCACCACCCGCGACGCCATAGAAATTGAATTCGAGAAAGACGGTGCGGCTTATACCTTAATCGACACCGCCGGTTTAAGACGTCGTGGCAAGGTGTTTCAATCGGTGGAAAAGTTTTCGGTAATCAAAACCCTGCAGGCTATCGAAGCCTGCAATGTGGTTGTGCTGATGTTGGATGCCCATACGGAAATTTCCGATCAGGATGCGCATATCGCCGGCTTTATTCTGGAAACCGGCCGGGCGCTGGTGATTGCCATTAATAAATGGGACGGGCTGGATGAGCACGCCCGCGATCGCATAAAGCGCGATTTTGAACGTAAATTGCGTTTTTTATCGTTTGCCAAGGTGCACACGACTTCTGCTTTGCAAGGACGAGGTATTCAACCGTTGATTAAGTCGGTAAGGCAGGCCCATGCCGCCGCGTTTGCCAAATTGCCTACGCCGCGGTTAACCCGTGCTTTGCATGCTGCTGTCGAGCAACAGCAGCCACCTCGAAAAGGGATCTTCCGGCCCAAAATGCGTTATGCGCATCAAGGAGGGCAGAACCCTCCGCTTATCATTATTCACGGTAATGCGCTCGATGCGATTCCCGATTCATATCGGCGATACCTGGAGACGCGATTTCGCACCGAATTCAAGCTGGAGGGTACGCCATTGCGAATTGAATTCAAGTCTTCTCAGAATCCTTATATTCAGCAGGGGGCCAAGTGAGCTGTTGTTGGAGTGATCACGTGTCCGGTCTGTCACCCTATGTGCCGGGTGAGCAGCCTCAGGTGGTCGATCTGCTGAAACTGAATACCAACGAGCATCCGTGGGGTCCTTCGCCCAAAGCGCTGGCGGCCATCAAAGAGGCCGCAACTGATCGTCTGCGCTTATATCCTGATCCACAGGCCACCGCTTTGCGTGAAGTATTGGCGCGTCATCACGGCGTGACACCCAATTGCATTTTTGTGGGCAATGGCTCTGATGAAGTATTGGCGCATGTTTTTAACGCTTTGTTCCGACGCCAGGGCCGGTCGCTGTGGATGCCGGATATCACATACAGCTTTTACCGCAGCTATTGCACGTTGTTCGGTATTACACCCAGGTTGATACCGCTTGCGGATGATCTGTCCATCAGCGCAAGTGATTATCTGTCGCACACTGATGAAGATTTGCCTGCCGGCATTATTTTTGCCAATCCAAACGCACCCACGGGGCGCGCGTTGTCATTGCAGGAGATTGCCGACATTGCCCGGGCAAATCCGCGTATTCCTGTGGTGGTGGATGAGGCCTATGTTGATTTCGGCGCGGAGTCGTCGATAGCATTGCTTGAACAGCACGACAATATCGTTGCAATTCATACATTTTCCAAATCACGTGCGTTGGCAGGCTTAAGGGTCGGCTATGCGGTTGCGAATCCATCGATTGTGGAAGGGCTGGTGCGTGTCAAAGACAGTTTTAATTCCTATCCGCTTGATTCCCTGGCGTTAGCCGGTGCAATTGCCGCTGTGCAGGACGATGATTACTTCCGGCGATCCTGTGATGCTGTTATTCAGGCGCGTCGAGTCTTGGCCCGTAATTTAGAAGCGCTGGGTTTCAGAGTGTTACCCAGCACAGCCAATTTTGTGTTTGCCACCCATTCACAGCACGACGCTGCGTCATTGTTTGCGGCGTTGCGTGCCCAGCGGATTCTGGTGCGTCATTTTTCGCTGGATCGGATTCAGCAGTATTTGCGCATATCAGTGGGAACCCCCGCCGATAATGAACGGCTATGCCAGGCGTTGAAAACAATTATTACAACCTCTTCCTCATCGTCGGCATAGCGATTTACGGGAAAACCCTGTACAGTTACAGCTTGCGGTATTTCTATAACAACACAATTGGAGTAAAGCCAATGAGCAACAAAGGGCAAACATTACAAGACCCGTTTTTAAATGTACTTCGTAAAGAACATGTACCGGTTTCCATTTATCTGGTAAACGGCATCAAGCTGCAAGGGCAGGTTGAATCGTTTGATCAGTACGTTGTACTGCTGCGTAATACCGTCACGCAAATGGTATACAAACATGCCATTTCCACCATCGTGCCGGCGCGTCCGGTCAATTTGCAGGTTGATGACGCTGCTGCCGAATAAATCAGCCGTTTCTGTCAGGTTTAATAAAGCCCGCCTTGCACATCGTGCCGGCGGGTTTTCGTTTTTTAAAGTGTGAATGAAAGCTTTAGTTATCAGTGTTGATCTGGGTAATCCGGATTTCCAGGCTCATTCCGATGAGTTCATTATGCTTGCTGAAGGTGCCGGCGCCGATATTGTCGGGCATTTGGTTGCGCGTCGTCAGCGGCCCGATGCCGCGTACTTTATCGGCAAAGGCAAACTTGAAGAGGCGGCATTACTGGCCGACTCCAGCGAAGCCGAAATTATTCTTTTTGATCAGCCGCTGTCGCCAGCCCAGCAGCGGAATATTGAACGGGCGCTCAAGCGCAGGGTCATTGACCGAGTGGCGTTGATCCTGGATATTTTTGCCCTGCGTGCTCAAAGCCACGAGGGCAAGTTGCAGGTTGAGCTGGCGCAGCTGCAGCATCTGGTTACCCGTTTGACCCGCCTGTGGACTCACCTTGAGCGTCAGCGCGGCGGTATCGGCATGCGTGGCCCGGGGGAGTCGCAACTTGAGATGGACCGGCGCATGATTGGTGCCAAGGTCAAATTGCTCAAAGAGCGCCTGGCTAAAGCGCAAAAGCGGCGCAACACGCAGCGTCGTGCCCGCACGCGTCGCGGTACGATGTCGGTTTCGCTGGTTGGTTATACCAACGCGGGCAAATCCACCTTGTTCAACGCATTAACCCGAGCTGGCGCCTATGAGGCTGATCAGCTGTTTGCGACCCTGGACACTACCACGCGCAAACTTTGGATTGACGATTTTGGTCAGGTTGTCGTGTCGGATACGGTCGGGTTCATACGTGACTTGCCTCCAACCCTGATCGCTGCGTTTCGTGCGACGCTGGAAGAGACGGTGCAGGCTGACCTGCTTTTGCATGTCGTTGATGCCGCGAGCCCTCAACGTGATGAACAAATCGCCGAGGTTAACAAGGTATTGGCTGATATCGGGGCGGGCGAAATCCCCCGGATACTTGTCTACAATAAAATTGACGCGGCGGGCTATGAACCGCGGGTGGAACGCGACGAACATGGTACCATTGTGCGAGTGTTCGTTAGTGCGCTGGCGCGGGCAGGTCTTGATGGGCTGCGTCAGGCTATCGTTGAATCAGGTCAAGTCGCAGGAAACAATGCGTTTAATGTCGAAAATATTTAATTTAAACGATCCGGATTGGGGTCGGGGTAAGGGCGATGGAAACGACTCGTCGCAGCCCAATAATCAGAATCGCCCCGGCAACAACCAGGGCAATAATAATGGCGGTCCTCCCGACCTCGATGAGGTCTGGCGCGACTTCAATGGCAAGATCGGCTCATTGTTTGGACGCAAGCGCCGTGGCGGTGGCAACAGGGGGGGCGGCGGAAATGGCGGCAGCCCGGTTCAACTGCCTAAAGGTTCTCCAAAGCTGTTTGTCTTTATTGCAATTGTGCTGGTTGGCCTGTGGCTGTCCAGTGGCTTTATTATTGTTCAGGAAGGGCAGGTTGCCGTGGTGACCAAGTTTGGTAAATATACCAAGACACTGAACCCCGGTTTGCAGTGGCATATGCCATATCCCATTGAGGATGCGCAGCCGGTCAATATTTCCCAGTTACGGACGTTCGAGGTCGGTTACCGCGGAAGCGTCAGTAACAAAGTACTGAACGAGTCCCTCATGCTGACGACCGACGAAAACATCGTCGATGTTCAGTATGTAGTTCAGTACCGCCTCATGCCCGAGGGTGCGCCTGATTACCTTTTTGAAACGGTCGATCCCGACGAGTCCGTTCGCCAGGCTGCTGAAACCGCAATGCGCGAGGTGGTGGGTCAACGCCGCATGGATGTTGTGCTGTATTCAGGTCGTACTGAAATTGCCAATAGTGTTCAGCAACTGACGCAAGAGATTCTTGATCGTTATAAAACCGGTGTGCAAGTGAGTACCGTTGCCATTCAGAATGTGCAGCCGCCAGAGCAAGTGCAGGCGGCGTTCGATGACGCAGTCAAAGCCGGACAGGATCGTGAGCGCCTGATTAATGAAGGTAATGCCTACGCCAGTCGTATCATTCCCGAGACACGAGGTCGTGCCGATCGCATGGTTTTCGATGCTCAAGGCTATACCGCACAGGTTATTGGTACCGCGCAGGGTGATACGGCACGTTTTGCCGCAATTGAATCAGAGTTTGCCAAGGCGCCGGAAGTAACCCGCGATCGTATGTACCTGGCCACTATGCAAACTATTCTTGAAAATACTTCGAAGATACTCATCGACAATCAGTCGGCCAGCAATATGTTGTATTTGCCTCTCGATAAAATCATGCAGCAAGCTTCGCGCAGCGGCTCGAATTCGGCCTCGCCTGATCCCGCCGCCGGTATGGCGGCCGGTTCCTCTGGCAGCCAGTCATCTTCAGGGGAAAGTGGTAGTTCGTCCGGTAGTACATCCGGTAGTGGGGGGCGTAATGCCTCCGGTGGGGGTAGCCCCTACAGCAATTCGTCGAATTTGCTGACAAGTCCGTATTCGTCACGCTAAGGAGGCCGCCCCATGCCACGTTTTTTCCCGTATCTGGTTGGCCTGGTCATTTTGTTGGCCGTCGCCTCGTCTTGTGTATTTGTTGTGCGTGAACGCGATGCCGCACTGGTCTTTGCCCTGGGCGAAGTTCGCGAAACCATTACTGAACCCGGCTTGTATTTCAAGCTGCCTCCGCCGTTCGAGAATGTTGTTCGGCTCGATAAGCGCTTGCAAACCATTGAGTCGCAAGATCCCGAGCGTATTCAAACTGCTGAAAAGAAAAATCTCCTGATCGACTCGTATGCCAAGTGGCGCATTAGCGACCCACGCCAGTATTACGTGACGTTTGGCTTGAATAAAACGGCGGCCGAAGAGCGACTTAGTGCTCAAATTCGCGACGCCCTGAATGCGGCTGTCAACGTGCGCACAGTAAAGCAGGTTGTATCGAGCGAACGTGCCGATATCATGGATGAGATTTTGGCTAACGTGGCACGTCGGGCCGCCCCATTGGGCGTCGATGTGGTCGACGTTCGCCTGATTCGAATTGATTTCTCGCCTGAGATTTCCGAATCGGTTTATCGTCGCATGGAGGCGGAGCGTAAAGAAGAGGCCAACCGCCTGCGTGCAACCGGTGCGGCGGAAAGTGAACGGATTCGCGCTCAGGCCGACCGCGAACGCGAAGAAATTCTGGCCAAGGCTTATGCCGATTCCCAGAATATTCGTGGTGAGGGTGATGCTGATGCCGCGGCGTTGTATTCGGAAACCTATAGCAAGAATCCGGATTTCTATAGTTTCTATCGTAGTCTTGAAAGCTACCGTTCCGCGTTTTCCAACAAGAACGATACGCTGGTGATCAGCCCGGATACTGACTTCTTCCGGTTCTGGGGTAACCCGCAAGGCGGGCCTGTACAAGAGGGAGCGAGTGGCCGCTAAGGCGGCTGCCTTCGCCTCCTTGGACACCACCCTCACTTTGAAAAATGGTCTCAACACGCTACAATACGCCGTAAGTTGATTTACCATCCGCAAGCGACTTGGCGGGCTTACGCCCCAAGTCGCTTTTTGTTTGACTAAAGCCATACTCAGGTTCTTCAGGGCGCTAAAAAATGTCCAATTGGTTATTGCCGGAAAATCTGGCAGATATCCTTCCCGCAGAAGCACGACGCATCGAAGAGCTGCGCCGCGAATTACTCGATTTATATCGTTCTCATGGTTTCGAGTTGGTTGCGCCTCCGATCGTTGAGTATCTCGATTCCCTTTTGTCCGGCTCAGGTTCCGATCTGAACCTGCGCACGTGCAAGCTGGTCGACCAGCTTTCTGGTCGGACGTTGGGTGTTCGTGCTGACATCACACCTCAGGTTTCCCGCATTGACGCACATTTGTTAAACCGCGTGGGTGTTACCAGGCTTTGCTATTGCGGGTCTGTATTGCATGCGCGTCCCACAGATCTTCTGTCCGACCGCGAGCTCCTGCAAATAGGGGCGGAGGTGTTTGGACACGAAGGGGTCGAAGCGGATATTCAGGTCATTCAAATGGCACTGGAAAGCGTACAGCGGGCTGGTGTGCCGCTTCCTCGTCTCGATCTCGGCCATCCCGGTATTTTCCGCGCTATCGTGGCGGCTGATCCGGCCCTGGCTGAAATAGAGGAGGCGCTGTCAGCCTGTGTGGCTGCGAAAGACCAGGCCGGCATTCAGGCTTTGTGCGCTCAGGTTGATCCGGTTCGCACCGATCTGGTTGATGCGCTGCTGGTTCTGCCGGGCTTGTATGGTGGTGTATCGGTGCTCGATCGAGCGCTGCGCAGCCTGCCGGCGTTGCCTGCGATTCAGTCGGCGGTGCACGATTTACAAACATTGATTCAGGCTTTGCCTGATTATGACTTTAGCGTTGACCTGGCCGATATCGGTACGGGTTATGCCTATCACACGGGCGTTGTGTTTGCCGTTTATGCACAAGGTTGGCATAACGCCGTGGTACGTGGTGGTCGTTACGATGGGGTGGGCAAGGCTTTTGGCCGGGCACGTCCGGCAACGGGTTTTAGTCTTGATTTACGTAAATTGTCATCTGGTTTGGCGCCGGCTCCTTTGGCACGTGCCATCCAGGCGCCTTGGGGAACCGATGCTGCCTTGTTGCAAACGATTCGAAAATTACGTGAAGCAGGTGAAATTGTGGTTCAAGTGTTACCAGGGCAGTTGCACTCGCTCGACGAATTCAATATCGACCGCGAGCTGGTGCTGCTAAATGGCCAGTGGCAAATTGAGGCGGTTGCATAGCCAGGCATAAGTAAACATAGGGTGTCGTCCTGGGTTTGTTTGAAGGCGACGCATCGTTCAATTTTCAAGCCGTTGAGGCTTATATTTAATTACGCAACATGAGCAAGAATATCGTGATAATCGGCACTCAGTGGGGTGACGAAGGCAAAGGAAAGATTGTTGACTGGCTGGCGGAGTCGGCTGATGGCGTCGTACGTTTCCAGGGTGGACACAATGCCGGTCATACTTTATGGATTAACGGCACTAAAACCATCTTGCGTTTGATACCCTCGGGCATCATGCACGCGGGCGTCACCTGCTACATTGGCAATGGCGTGGTGTTATCACCTGAGGCCCTGTTAAAAGAAATCGGTGAGCTTGAGCAAGCCGGTATTGACGTCCGGTCACGTCTGCAGATCTCGTGGTCCTGCCCGTTGATCCTGCCGTACCATATTGCCATTGATCAGGCCCGGGAGAAACGCAAGGGCGATGGCAAGATCGGCACCACCGGCAGAGGTATCGGCCCGGCTTACGAAGATAAGGTCGCACGGCGTGCGATCCGGGTGCAAGATCTCTATGACCTTGAGGTTTTCAACGCCAGGCTCGAGGAAGTGCTTGATTATCACAATTTCGTGCTTACCCAATATCTTGGGGCCCAGGCTGTCGCGATCAATGAAGTGCGCGATCAGGCGCTGGCGCTGGGTGAACAAATCAAACCCATGGTGGCTGATGTGTCCACCAACCTTCATACGGCCCAGAAAGCCGGTGAGATCTTGCTGTTTGAAGGGGCGCAAGGTGCTTTACTCGATATCGATCACGGTACTTACCCGTTTGTTACCAGCAGCAACTGCGTTTCCGGTGCGGCTGCCGCCGGTGCCGGCGTGGGGCCCCAGTCGTTGAGCTATGTGCTGGGTATTGCCAAGGCTTACACCACACGTGTGGGTTCGGGGCCCTTTCCGACAGAACTGCATGATGACATTGGCAGCCATTTGGCCAAAGTCGGCCACGAGTTTGGCTCAGTAACAGGTCGGCCGCGTCGATGCGGCTGGTTTGATGGTGCTGCAATGAAGCGTTCGGTCATGATCAACGGTATTTCCGGTTTGTGTGTGACCAAGCTTGATGTGCTGGACGGCCTGGAAACCATTCGCATTGGGGTGGGTTATCGGTATAAAGGTCAGTTTCTCGATGCCTTACCGCCCGGCGCCCAGGCTGCGTCTGAAGCAGAACCCGTGTTGGAAGAGATGGCGGGCTGGCAAGGCTCCACGGTGGGCGTAACGCAATACGACCAACTCCCCGTGAATGCACGTCGTTACCTTGAGCGTATTGCGCAAGTATGCGATGTGCCCATCGATATGGTTTCAACGGGTCCTGACCGCATGGAAACCATTGTGTTGCGTCATCCGTTTAAAAACTAGCCAACTAAATATGCCCAGGCCTTTTCCCGAGGTCGTTGTGGGTTTATTATTACGGACTCTTTTCGTTCACAGGAATCGCTTTCATGAATTTGCCGCCCAGTACCGACCGTGATCTTTGGGTATCGTGGGATGAGTACCACGCTTTAATCGATCGTCTCGCTTTAACGATTCATGAGTCAGGCTGGGAGTTTGAGAAAATTGTTTGCCTGGCCCGCGGCGGTATGCGGGTGGGGGATATTTTGTCACGCATTTTTGATGTCCCCCTTGGTATACTGGCAACCAGCAGCTATCGTGAGGCGGCCGGCACCCAGCAAGGTAAGCTCGATATTGCGCAGTTCATTACAATTACCCGCGGCACGCTCGATGGCAAAGTCCTGCTGGTAGACGACATGGTTGATACGGGCATGACGTTTATTCGGGTCGGCGAACATTTGCGCGAGCAATTTCCCGACATTACCGAATTGCGCAGTGCTGTGTTGTGGTGGAAAGGGCATGCCAAGGCGCACCCCGATTATTACGTGGATAAGCTGCCCACCAACCCATGGATTCATCAGCCGTTCGAGGATTACGACAGTTTGCGTCCCCATCAATTGGAAGCCTGGGTGCGGAAAGGGGTTCGCAATTCCTGAAAACATGGTAGAATATAAGGCTTAATTAACCTGTACCGGATATCGAATACTTTATGCCAACTGTTCGCTTAAAAGAAAACGAGCCCTTTGAAGCTGCATTGCGTCGCTTCAAACGCACTATTGAAAAAAACGGTTTGTTAACCGAGCTGCGTTCGCGTGAATTTTATGAAAAGCCAACGGCCGAGCGTAAGCGTAAGCACGCTGCTGCCGTGAAGCGCCACTATAAGCGTTTGCGTAGCCAGCAATTGCCTCCTCGTCTGTATTGATCCCCGAGTCTTTTGTACAGGAACTACTCGCCCGGGTTGATGTAGCCGACGTCGTCGGGCGGTACGTGCAATTGAAAAAAGGTGGGGCCAACTTGCTTGGCCTTTGTCCTTTTCACAACGAAAAATCCCCATCCTTTACCGTTAGTCCCACCAAACAGTTCTATCATTGTTTTGGTTGCGGGGCGCATGGGTCGGCCATTACCTTTTTAATGGAACAAACCGGGGCCAGTTTCCCGGAAGCCGTTCGTTCCCTTGCGGCTGGCGTGGGCATGACCGTGCCCGAGGCCCCGCGTTCTCCTCAAGCGCGGGAAGCATCCCGGCGGCGCAAAGAAGAGGTGTCGCGGCATCAATTGGCCCTGGAATCAGCGCAGCGTTTTTATCTGCAGTCCCTGAAAGGCGCGCCGGCGGCAATTCAATATCTGAAAGGTCGCGGCTTGTCGGGGGAAGTGGCTGCGCGTTTTGGCCTGGGTTGGTCTGGTCACGACCGACGTGGCCTGGCCACGGTGTTCAATAATTACGAAGATCCGCTGTTGGTGGAAGCAGGCCTGGTGGTGGAAACAGAAGATGGTCGCCGGTACGATCGTTTTCGCGAACGCGTTATGTTTCCCATTCGTAACGCCAGGGGCCATTTAATCGGGTTCGGCGGCCGCGTCATTGGCAAGGGTGAGCCGAAATACCTGAATTCTCCTGAAACCCCCATTTTCTCGAAAGGCCAGGAACTGTATGGCCTTTGGGAAGGGCGTGACGCGATTCGTCGCGAAGGCCATGTGCTGGTGGTGGAAGGTTATATGGACGTTGTGGGGTTGGCGCAGCAGGGCATTGAAAATGCCGTGGCGACGTTGGGCACAGCAACAACCGAACAGCACATTCAGAAGCTGCTGCGGGTCGCTGACAAAATTGTTTTCAGTTTTGACGGCGATGGTGCCGGGCGCCGTGCGGCCTGGCGTGCCTTGCAGGCGTGTTTGCCATTATTGCGCGATGACATATCCTTGCGATTTTTATTTCTTCCCAGTAATCACGATCCGGATTCCTTTGTGCGTGAATTTGGTTCCCAGGTTTTTCGAGAAACCGTGGTCACAGCGCCTGCTTTATCGCGTTTCATGCTGGATGAGCTGGCTCAGCGGCATAACCTGAATGAGGCGGAGGGGCGGGCAGCGTGCGTGCATGAAGCGCGTCCTCTGCTGATGCAGTTGCCACGTGAAACGACGCTGCGCTTGCAAATTGAACGTGAGTTCGCACGGCAGGTCAAGTTAACACCGGAAGAGCTGGCCGCGCACTTGGAAGCCGCTGAACAAACAGCAAGGGAAGCGGAACAGTTGCGTCATGAAGCGCAGCTTTCGCGCAGTGCGGTGCAGGGCGCGCATACTGCTGGCTCAAGACGCAGCGGGGCGGGGCGCGAATCCGAGCGTGATAACCGGTCGTTGCCGGAGTCTTATTCTGACGACACCCACCATTTTGAACCGGCCGTGGGCTCTTATCCGTCTGAGCCTCCCGGGTTTATGGACGATATGGGGGCCGGTTCGGATACGCCGGGGTCCTATGCGCCTGGCTTTTCGCCTTCGGTACCCCGTGCGTCGCGCCGCGTTAAAACCGGTGCCGCTCGCACGCGCGCAGTGACGCCCATGGCCAAGCGTTTGTTGCGACTTCTGCTGGCGCATCCAGAGTTGGTGGACGCCTTGGGTGATCAACAGCTTGAAACTTTAGCGCGGGGACCCCATCTAATAATGGTAAGAGCGTTAATTGAGTTAATTGTGAGCAGCGGGGCGCGTCATGCTGGCGCACTTTTGCAAGCGGCCGAGCCGGAGTCTGAACTGGCGCTCGTGTTGCGCTCTATCTCAACTGATATTCTGACGCAAACCGATTTGCCCGAACCCATGGCTGAATGGAATGATGCGATGCACAAAGTTGAAGTTGATGTTATTCGCGCGGAACAATCGGAACTGATTGCAGCCGGATTACCTGATACCGCTTCGCGTGAGCGATATCAGCTATTAACCCGACGTTTGACGAAATTGGCAGGATCTTGATTGGCCCGCGCGATTTCGAGTGTTTTAACTGTTTGAATTTGAATAACTATTGTAAAATAAAGGGTTTTACACGTTACTGGTTTTTCAGACGTTTTTTGCGCGTTCTTCAAAACATGGCCTTTTGCGCAACCTGTAACCCAAATGTGGTCAGGCATTAATTATTAATGGGCGTGTTTATTGACGAAAGCAACAAAGGCAGCTGGGAACCGGGTGTAGAAAGCCCTGTTTTTGAGCACCACGCATTAGCCAATAAGCGGCTTAATGACGGTTGGTGCGTCTTCGGAAGCGAATATGACCAAAGCGACTGACAAAACCTTGCACGATATTGAAATAATGTCGGCAACCCGCAAGCCTAAAACCATGGCAGCAACAAAAAGCGAAAGCAAAGCCACGGTAAAAGCAGGAACAGAAAAGAAGCCCGCGCGCAAAACTGCTGCGCGTAGCTCTAAGGTAACGGCGCAATCCGAAGCCGGGGCGGTCGAAGTGAAGAAAACAGCAAAGGCTGCTGCCGGTTCAGCCGACAAGCCGGCACGTAAAACGGTTGGCCGGAAAGCCAAGGCCGACGCCGATGGCACTGAACCAAAAAAGCGCAAGGCACGTGCCGTGCCGACCGGACGTCGTCCTGGTCGTCCGGCCAAGGCGGCTAACAACGATGGCGCATTCGACGACAACGACATGGATGTCGAAGTTGAGGTTATTCCCGATCTCAAACCGGTTTCCAAGCGCGGGGGTAAGCGCGCCAAAGCCGAGAAGGATACGCCGGCACGTCATTTAACGCCTGAAGAACAAGAGGCGCGCCGCAATCGTTTGAAGATTCTGATCAAACTGGGTAAAGAGCGTGGCTATTTAACTTACGGCGAAATCAACGACCACTTGCCCGATGACCTGGTGGATGCCGAAGCAATCGACGGCATTATCAGTACTTTCAGCGACATGGGCATTTCGGTACACGACCAGGCACCCGATGCCGAGTCGTTGCTTTTGAATGACAACGCACCCGTTGCGTCGAGCGATGACGACGTCGAAGACGAGGCTGAGGCGGCGCTTACTACGGTTGATTCCGACTTCGGTCGTACGACAGACCCTGTGCGCATGTACATGCGCGAAATGGGTACGGTTGAGCTGCTGACACGCGAAGGCGAGATCGAGATTGCCAAGCGCATCGAAGATGGCCTGAAGCACATGGTGATGGCGATTGCCGCATGCCCGACCACTGTGAATGAAATCCTTGAGCATGTTCAGCGCGCACGTGACGGCCAGGCACAAATTGATGAGATCGTTGACGGCCTGATCGACGAGGACGGCGAAGAGTACGCCGGTTCCGGTGTAACTGCCGATGAAGATGATGATGGCCCGGCCGGTGGCATGAGCAGCAAGCAACTTGAGTTGTTGCGTACCAAATCGTTGAAGAAGTTCGACGCAGTCAGCCAATGGTTCGACAAGATGCGCAAAGCCTTCGAGAATGAAGGGTACGGTTCATTTGCGTACAAAGAGGCGCAGGAAGCCATCGTTAATGAACTCATGGGTATTCGTTTCACGGCCAAAATGGTGGAGAAGCTGGCTGACCGCCTGCGGACACAGGTCGGAGAAGTACGCAAGCTGGAACGCGAAATTTTACGTGTTTGTGTTGATCGCGCGGGTATGCCACGCAGTTATTTCATCAAGGTTTTCCCGGGCAATGAAACCAATCTTGACTGGGTGCTTGAAGAAGTGGCTGCCGGCCATGGTTATTCCGAAACATTGGAACGCCATGTTCCTGCCGTTCAAGAAACTCAGCAAAAACTGATCGATCTTCAGGTCAGCGTAGTGTTGCCCCTCAAAGATCTGAAAGACGTCAACAAACGCATGGCTACCGGCGAAGCCAAAGCGCGCAAGGCCAAGCGTGAAATGACCGAAGCAAACTTGCGACTGGTCATTTCCATTGCTAAGAAATACACGAATCGCGGGTTGCAGTTCCTTGACCTCATTCAGGAAGGGAATATAGGCTTGATGAAAGCGGTGGATAAGTTTGAATATCGCCGTGGATATAAGTTTTCCACTTATGCCACCTGGTGGATTCGCCAGGCTATTACGCGTTCCATTGCCGATCAGGCCCGCACCATTCGTATTCCGGTGCACATGATCGAAACCATCAACAAGATGAATCGTATCAATCGTCAGATTCTGCAGGAAACCGGGGCCGAACCCGATCCCGCTACCTTGGCGCAGAAAATGGATATGCCGGAAGATAAGGTACGCAAGATCCTGAAAATTGCCAAGGAACCCATTTCCATGGAAACGCCGATTGGCGACGATGATGACTCCCACTTGGGTGACTTCATCGAAGACCTGGCCAATCTGTCACCTTCGGATTCGGCTTTGCATGGCTCCATGCGTGATGTGGTGAAAGAGGTGCTTGATTCTCTAACGCCGCGCGAAGCCAAGGTTTTACGCATGCGTTTCGGTGTGGAAATGAGCACTGACCAAACGCTGGAGGAAGTTGGCAAGCAGTTTGATGTGACCCGTGAGCGTATTCGTCAAATAGAGGCGAAAGCGTTGCGTAAGTTGCGCCACCCCAGCAGGGCCGACAAACTTCGCAGTTTTCTGGAAGGGCAATAAGTTTAGGGCTATATTGGGTATTAACAAATAAAAATGGCGGTGAGTGCAAGCTCACCGCCATTTTTATTACCGCATATTAATAATGGTGGGTTTCAACTTCCGGCTTCTTTTCGCTCAGGCGACGGTCTGGTGCGCTCAGGCAGGCGGCGATGCCAACCAGGGCGATGGCGGCGCTGAGCAGGAAAACATGGCGGAATGCCAGGACACCGGCTTGCACCATTGCTTGCCTTTCTTCAGGCGCTGCCGTTTGCAAGGCGCCTTCCACCATTTCACCAATGACATCGGTTGCGGAGATGGACAATGACAGCCCTGCGGGGGTGTACTGTTGCAGCAGCGCGAACAAGACGGCGGTGAGTACAGCAATGCCGATAGCGGCGCCCAATGACCGGGAGAACGAGATCAGACCGGTTGCAACACCCAGGTGTCGATGTTCCACCGCGTTTTGTGCAGCCACAGCCGAGGTCGGTAGCAGCAAACCAATGGCGAAACCGCCCAGCGAGGTACAAAGGATAATCAGTAACGTGCTGTCTGCCGGGGTGTAAGCTGTTGCAGCCATGGCGATCGGAAGAATGATCGTGCCGGCCAGTTGCAGGCGTCGATAGTGTCCCAGTTTTGCCATGAGTGAGCCCGCAATCCAGGCGCCAACGGGAATGGAAAGCGACAACGGCAGCAATTGTACTGCGGCTTCATCCGCGCCCGCGTGGGTTAGCATTTGCAGGCGCAATGGAATCAGGATTGTCATGCAAATCATTTGAACGAAAGCGATGAACAGCATGAGGCTGGACGCTGCCACGGAGCGATTTCGCAGAAGCATCAATGGAATAACCGGATCGGGCGCTCTCTTTTCCTGCCATATGAACGAGGCTAGAACGGCGACTGAAATAGCATATAAAAGCAGATTCAGACTCTCGGTTAGCTCAGTGCCATGACCCACCCGGCTGATGGCAATGAGCAGGATGGTTAACCCGACAGTGAGCAGCAATGCGCCCAGGTAGTCGATGCTGCGGCGCAGTTTCGGAATGGGGAGTTTATCGAGTGCGCGGCGCGCAGTGAGGTAGGCCAGGACGCACAACGGGACATTGATCCAGAAAATCCATCGCCACGATATGTATTCGGTCAGCAATCCGCCTACGACCGGCCCGGTGACGCTGGCAATGGCAAAGGCCGTGCTGATGTATCCTTGATAGCGGCCGCGATCACGAGGGGAAATGATATCGCCGACAATGGTTTGCGATACAGCCAGCAGCCCGGCGCCGCCGACCCCCTGTATGACCCTTGCCAGGATCATGACCGGCATTGTGGTCGCCATGGCGCATAAAACGGATGACAGCAGGAAAATAATGATGGCGCTGAACAGCATCAGGCGCCTTCCGTATATGTCACCGAGCTTCCCGTAAATGGGCGTGGCCACAGTCATGGCAATCAAATAGCCTGAAATGACCCAAGCCAAATATTCCACGCCACTCAAGTCGGCCGACATCAGAGGTAGCGCCACTGCCACAATGGTTTGTTCGAGGCCGCCCAGGAAAATGGCTACCAATAAGCCGAGCACCACGCGTTTGGCTTCACGGTGAGTAAATGTGGTCGTACCGGGTGCATTCGTTGTAGCAGACATAGCAATGAGTCAGGGCAATAAAATTAAGGGGGCACACATCAAACTGTATTGTTTTTTTGATCGATCGAGTTGCGATTCGTCGGCGCCCATTCTAACGCCATATGGATATCCCGGTTGCATTTCTGGTTTTTCCCGCTGCTGCACGCTTTTTCAGCGGCGGTTTTTTGAGACTGGTTTTACGTTATGGGCGTCGCAAAGGATCAAGCAGCGGTTTCAGGCCGTTGTGGTCCATTTCCTGCAACAGTGCTAACAGTCTTCCAATTTCGCCCGGCGGAAACCCGTTACGGGCAAACCAATTCAAATAGTGGCCGGGAAGGTCGGCCAGAAGGCGGCCTTTGTACTTTCCGAATGGCATTTTCCAGTTTACGAGTTTTTCGAGGTCGTCCGGCTGCATGATGTTGGGCGTTGAGCTTTGTATTAAGCTACGACTCAGGCATTCAAGGACTGCATGATTCGGGCAATGTGCTCATATGACCGCAAGCGCAGTGCGTGGTCATATATGTCGGACACGATCATTAGTTCGTTGGCCTTTGTTTGCGACAGAATGCCTTGGAGTTTCTCCCGAACGGTATCAGGCGAGCCGACGGCCGACATGGCCAGCATCCGCTGTGCCTGCACACGCTCGTCGATAGACCAATAAGTATCCATGCTGGAAATGGGCGGCTTGCTGAGTCCGCGGTCACCGCGAAGCAAATTCGTGACAGACATGCGCTGCGTACTGGCCAGGAATTCGGCCTCTTCATCGGTTGACGCCACAATGATATTGACACCCATCATGCAATAAGGCGTGGCTTGTTGCGCTGATGGCTTGAAGCGTGAACGATACGTTTCCAGGGCGGTATAGAGGTAGTCGGGGGCGAAATGCGAGGCGAATGCGTAGGGCAGGCCGAACTCACCGGCCATGGCCGCGCCGAACGTACTGGAGCCCAGTATCCACAAAGGAACATGGCTGTTGGCCCCCGGTACAGCACGAATGCGTTGGTCTGGCTGAACGGGTCCCAGTAATGCCTGCAGTTCCAGGACATCCTGTGGGAAATTTTCCGCACTGCCGGGGTGGCGCCGCAATGCCCGCAAAGTAAGCTGGTCGGTTCCGGGTGCGCGGCCCAGGCCCAGGTCGATACGTCCGGGAAAGAGGGCGTCCAGCGTGCCGAATTGTTCTGCAATGACCAGCGGAGAATGGTTGGGCAGCATGATGCCGCCTGCGCCCACACGTATTTTGTCGGTACCTTCGGCGACGTGGCCGATTGCAACCGATGTGGCTGCGCTGGCAATACCCGGCATATTGTGGTGCTCGGCCATCCAGAAACGCGTGTAACCCCACTGTTCGGCATGACGGGCCAGATCGCGCGCATTGTTAAGAGAAATTTTCGCATTGCCGTTGTCGCGGATACGAACCAGGTCAAGAATGGAATATTGGGTCATAAAATTGAACTCATGTTCTGCAAATGAATGGCTTTGGCTAAAAACAGGGCAGTTCAGCGTACGCGTCTTATCGGTCGCGATGCGCTAGTGTCGCTGTTGACGTCGATAGGTCCACGGCGCCAATGCATTCGGATCTTGCCATAAGCCGCGTTTTTCCTCGCGTGCGCGTTGCTCCAACTGAATCAGCGCCTTGTCGTGCCGATACTGACGATACACCCAGGCGCCGCCGGATTCCACCATGGCGCCGGCAACATCTTTTTGCTGACATTCAACACCCGACAATAAGCGACCATAATCATCCTTGCCGACAATGGTGAATTTTGCAGTGTGGCCCCGCTTGCATAGTTGCCGCAGTGTGTCGCGCGACTCGATGCCATAGGCTTGCCTGATTTCCGGCGCGTCAATCTGATGAATGCGAATACGCACGGTATCTTTCATCCCGGGGCAAAGCGCACGCATACTGTCGCCATCGTGCACTGAGGTGACTTCGCATTGAACCGTTTTTTTCGGTGATTGGGCCGCAGCGGGTACACGGCCTGCGGCCGTGACGGCTGATGCTGAAAACAGGGTGGCTACCGCAATACAAAGCCAAACAGGTTGATGCTTCATGCTTCACTTCTTGAAACGATAAATGTGTAGTGTAACGGCTTGCGAACCTGTGCTTTTGATCAGGTTCTTGTACGATTCGTGAGTTCAAGGTTTACATAGAACAAGGAGAATGGGTGCAAGATAATTTAAGGATCTCAGCCTGTTGGTTTCGCACAGACTTGCGTGTCGCCGATCAGCCCGCATTGGCGGCGGCGATGCAGGCCGGGCCGACGGTCGCGTTTTATATTGCCAGTCCATCGCAGTGGCGTGCGCACGACGAGGCGCCTGCGAAACTGGATTTTTGGCGACGGGCTTTACTGAGTTTGGAAGAGACGCTTGCCCGGCTGAATGTCCCCCTGGTGGGATTGAGCGTGGAAATGTGGGATGAGGTCCCGGATGCCGTGGCCCATTTTTGCGCCCAATGGGGCGTGCGAGAAGTGTATTGCAACCGTGAGGTGGGTATTAACGAGCGGCGCAGGGATCGCGCCACTTATGCACAGTTGAAAAAAGAGGGCATTGCGATGCATGGCTTCAATGGCGCCTTTTTGTTTGCACCGGGCACGGTGAAAACAGGGTCCGGCGGGGTGTATAAAGTATTTACACCGTTTGCCAAAGCCTGTCGAGCCCGCTTGCCTGAAGAGCTTTCCTTGACATCTGCTCCCGACGCGCAAGTTCCACTGGATGATAAGGTGCTTGCGCGAGCCTCGGACTTTTCTGCGCCGCATCGCCTCCAGGTTTGGCCAGTGATGTCTGCCAGCAGTAACACGATATCGAATCCTGATGACGCCTGGCCAGCTTCGTGCGATGCCGCACACGCGCGTCTGGAGAGCTTTATTGATACGGGTATTGCCCGGTATCAGCAGGACCGTGATTTTCCCGCGACCCCAGGGACAAGCCAGCTCTCACCTTACCTGGCAGCGGGCCTTATTTCCGTCAGACAGTGCTTGTACGCTGCATTGCAGGCAAATCAGGGCGAGTTGGAGACGGGACGTGCGGGAATACTGACCTGGGTCAATGAGTTGCTTTGGCGTGAGTTCTACTTGCAGTTAATGTACAGTTTTCCCGCACTGTCGATGCATCGTGCGATGAAGCCGGAGACCGAAGCGGTGGTCTGGCGCGACGCACCGGATGATTTCAACCGCTGGTGCAAAGGTGACACGGGCGTACCGATTGTGGATGCCGCCATGCGTCAGTTGAATAATACAGGGTGGATGCACAATCGCTTACGCATGGTGGTTGCCATGTTTCTTAGCAAGAATCTGCTTATCGATTGGCGTTATGGCGAACGTTACTTCATGCAGAACCTGGTGGATGGCGAGTTGGCGGCAAATAATGGTGGTTGGCAATGGAGTGCTTCAACGGGCGCGGATGCCGCGCCGTATTTCCGAGTGTTCAATCCCGTTAGCCAATCGCAACGCTTTGATCCTGAAGGGAAGTTCATTCGTAAATGGGTCCCTGAATTAAAACAAGTTGATACAAAAGAAATCCATGACCCATTGCCGTTAACACGCGAGGTCTGTGGCTATCCCGTGATAATGGTAGATTTGAAAGTGACCCGTCAGCGTGCAATTGAAGCGTTTAAAGGTTTAAGTAAAAGCTAGGTTTTTTCCGGCTTGTCGCTGTAACAGCGGAGTAAAGGGCGTTAAAGGGATAAGGATAAATTTTGTGCCGTATTGACAAGCAAAGTAATCGTCGACGCTTTCCTGTGAATTTGGCGTGTGCCGCATTGGTTACTTATTCGTCGATGTTGGTGGTTCTGCCTGCGTATGCGCAAACGGGCATTACGTTGGACCCGGTCGTGGTTACCGCGACGCGGCTTGAAACGGAAATCCTGGATACGCCAGCATCCGTTTCCATTGTGGACGGCAATGACTTGCGGCTTGATCAGCCTCAGATCAATCTTTCCGAAGGGCTTTCGGGTGTACCGGGTCTGCAGATTCAGAATCGGCAGAATTACGCGCAAGATCTGCAAATTTCCATCCGGGGTTTTGGTGCGCGCTCAACATTCGGCGTGCGTGGCGTGCGTTTGTATGTTGATGGTATCCCGGCTACGATGCCTGACGGACAGGGACAAACGTCTAATATAGATATTGCATCAATCGAGTCGGTGGAGGTGCTGCGAGGCCCATTTTCGGCACTATACGGTAACTCATCGGGTGGCGTAATGGTTATTGATACGCAGCGCGGCGAAAATCCACCCAGTCTGGTCAGCGATTTTTCAGCAGGCAGTTATGGCACGTACAGTTATGGCCTGAAGGCCAGTGGTGCACACGACCTGGGCGGGCTGCAAATGGATTATCTCTTGAGTGCCAACCGTTTCACGACCCAGGGTTATCGCGATCATAGCGGCGCACGCAAGAATCTTTTCAATATGAAGCTTGGGTTTGATTTTGCCTCGGGGAACCGGCTGACCCTGGTCGCCAATCGGGTTGAACTGACCGCCGATGACCCCCTGGGTCTGACGCGGCAGGATTTTGAGCAAAATCCTCGCACTGTGGTGCCGAATGCACTGGCATACAACACCCGCAAGACGGTGACTCAGACCCAGGGCGGGCTGCGTTATGAGCATCAATTGGATGCAAACAATGATTTGACCGCATTGGTGTATGCGGGGCGTCGTCAGACCGTTCAATATCTGGCCATTCCCGATTTCGTGCAGCAAAATCCTTTGCAGGCCGGCGGCGTCATTGACCTGACGCGCGATTACTACGGCACCGACCTGCGCTGGACAACGCAGCGTTCATTGGCAAACAGGCCGTTCACGGTGGTCGCCGGCGTTGCCTACGATGTCATGAAAGAGGGGCGAAAAGGCTACCAGAATTATATTGATACACCACAGGGGCGCGAGTTAGGTGTGCAGGGGGCACTGCGGCGAGACGAACGTAATACCGTATGGAATCTCGACCCCTATATTCAGACCTCGTGGCAGTTCGCGCCGCGCTTTACGCTCGATTTGGGTGCACGCTACAGTACTGTGCACTTCGAATCGACCGATCACTTCGTCCAGGGCGTGAACGGAAACGATAGTGGTAGCGCGCGTTACCAGGCTTTCTCGCCGATGGGAGCCCTGAATTATGCGGTGTCCCAGGCAAGCCGTTTGTATATTTCCGCGGGCCGGGGCTTTGAAACCCCCACCTTCAATGAGTTGTCATATCGTACAGATGGCCTGGCCGGACTTAATTTCGGGCTGCAGCCTGCATACAGCACCACGATTGAAGCTGGGTTCAAATCCATGCTCATCGATACCAGTTTATTAACCGCAGCGGTATTTCAAACCGGTACGCGCAATGAAATTGTGTCAGCGGGCAGTGTCAATGGTCGCACCAGCTACCAGAATGCGGGCCGGACACGGCGAACGGGTTTTGAGTTGTCTTACCATAATTCGTGGGGACGGCATTGGCGTGCTGATCTGGCCTACACATGGCTTAATGCCCGCTATGAAGATGACTGCATTTCAGGCCCGTGTTCAAACCCCGATCAGCCGGAGCAATATTTACAAGCGGGCAACCGTATTCCAGGCATTGCGCAACATGCTGTTTTTGCTTCTTTGGGCTGGACACCGCCCAATGGTTGGCGAGCAGGTGTCGAAGGGCGGTTTTTAGGCAATATCGCGGTGAACGATGGGAATACCGAGTCGGCGTCGTCTTACGCGGTATTTGCCTTGACAACGGGTTATACGTGGCTGGCGGAAGCATGGGAGGTGTCGGCTTTTGGCCGTCTTGATAACGTGTTCGATAAGGATTATGCCGGGTCGGTGATTGTGAACGAGGGTAACGGCCGCTATTACGAACCTGCGCCAGGGCGCAATTGGACGCTTGGCGTACAAGCGAGATTCATGTTCTAGATTTCCGTAGCGCAATAGGCGCCAGATCTGCTGGCGATGCTAATTGCGCCCCGTCGAACGCCAAACTGATTCTGTAACCCCGCTGGCGAACAATTTCAATGAGCAACCGCAATTCTGTAATGTGATCATCCACGATTAACAGGTGGGGCGTCCTCGAGTGATGCAATTGGCCCCTGAAATCCTGCGAAGGGGGGGATTTAAGTCCGAACGGGGCATTCATATCGATAGAGTAATATTGAGCTACCAAGTTAAATAAGAATTAATCACACAATTAATAGTGTATAGCATGCGGCAAGATTCCGGATATGCAAACCCATAACCGGGATTTTGGCTCGGGTGGAACAAGGCTTAACGTTGGTGATATCTTTGTGGATATGGGGTGCCGATCGTTGCACTGCAATTAGTTTTTAGAGTGATAAAAAAGCAACATGGAAAGTCTCGACATTGCATTGGCCATGATGGCCGCAGTAGGAATCAGCGGGACTTTGGCGCGCATACTACCCGCAGGTATTCCGTTACCACTGATTCAAATCGCGCTGGGTTTTGTCATTGCCGGTGTCTTCGAAGAGGGCGTGAACCTGGACCCCGACGTTTTTTTCCTTCTGTTTCTGCCTCCATTATTGTTTCTTGATGGCTGGCGTATCCCAAAGGAAGGGTTGTGGCGCGAAAAAGGCGGCATTATTCAGTTGTCTTTCGGGCTGGTGCTGCTAACCGTCCTGGGTCTGGGTTTTATTTTGCATTGGCTGATTCCGGCGATGCCGCTTGCGGTTGCTTTTGCGGTGGCGGCAATTGTGTCGCCAACCGATCCGGTGGCGGTATCGGCCATTACGCGCAAAGTGCCGGTGCCAAAACGGCTCATGGCAGTGCTGGAAGGGGAGTCGCTATTTAACGATGCAACCGGTTTGGTCGCGTTTCGTACCGCCGTAGCGGCGATGGTCACAGGCTCTTTTTCGCTATCGAGTGCGGCGTTATCGTTTATTTGGGTGGCTGCGGCCGGGCTGGCTACCGGCGTTGTTGTTACATGGAGCCTGTCGCATGCGCGAACGGCAGTCGTCAAGCGCGTGGGTGACGAGCCGGGTGCCGAGGTGCTGCTGAGTTTGATGATGCCGTTTGCGGCTTATTTCGTGGCGGAATATATCGGCGCATCTGGCATTCTGGCGGCTGTATCGGCTGGCGTGACGATGAGTTATGTTGAATTGCGGGGCGCCTCCAGTGCCTTAACCCGCATGCATCGGCACAGCACGTGGAATGTGGTGCAGTTCGCCCTGAACGGAACGATGTTTGTATTGCTGGGAGAGCAATTACCCGGCATTTACACCGGCGCCGTGAAGGCGATCGCGGAAACCGGTCACCATAATCCGCTGTGGTTGCTTGTTTATGCGTTGGTCATTTGTATTGTATTGGGCGTATTTCGTTTTTGTTGGGTTTATGTCTCAGTGCGTCTCGAGGGGTGGCGAAAACGGCGGCGTGGTATTCCGTTCCCAAATGTCGGTAAGGGCATGATCATGGTCTTGACGCTGGGCGGCGTGCGCGGCGCAATTACACTGGCCGGTGTACTGACCCTGCCATTGGTCCTGGATGACGGACAAACGCCTTTTCCCGCTCGTGACCTGGCGATTTTGCTGGCGGCAACAGTCATCATCACATCACTGGTTCTGGCCAGTGTCCTGATGCCGCTGGTGGTGAAAAAATTGCGTTATCAATCAAGCGGAATCCATCGAGAGCAACAAGAGTATTTGGCAATACAAGCGGCGCGCGAGGCCGCTGAGCGGGCTCTGCAGGAAGAGGTGGAGCGGTTGGCGGTTGAGCTTCCCGAAAGCCACGAACAAGGCTTGATTTCCAGTGTTGCTGAACGTTTGTTGGCTGATATCCGGACGGTGTCCGCCGTTTCCGAGCTTGGTTTACCCGATGAGTGGCTGGCGCACGAGAAACGGGTTGAGCAGCAATTGCGGTTAGCGGTTATTGGCGCCGCGCGACAAAGCATTTTTGCCTTGGCGCGGCAGCATAAGATTTCTGATGAGTTGGCACGGGAAATGGTGGCGCGCCTGGATATGGAAGAAGTTCGGAAGAGTCATTGAAGACACATGGCCGATATTTGATTTAATTGATTGATAAATTAAAGTAAGCTGCGGTAACGTCTTGTACGGCATCCGGAAATAATAGGGGGATTCCCATGGCAGTAGCTAATATTCCAGTAAAGCGACCGCGTACTTATGTGTTGATTCACGGAGCCTGGCATGGCGGCTGGGTTTGGAAAGATATGGCAACTGAACTGCGCTACTTGGGGCACGAGGTTTACGCACCTTCTTTAACCGGACTGGGCGACAGGGCTCATTTGGCGCATAAGGGAATCACGCTCGACACCCATACTGATGACATCGTTAATCTGATTCGCATGGAGCAGTTGAGCGACGTGGTGCTGGTGGGGTGGAGTTACGGTGGCATGGTCGTGAGCAATGTGTTGGCTCGTATCCCTGAACTGATTGGGGCCGTCATGTATTTTGACGCTTTTGTGCCGGAGCCGGGTCAATGCCTTGCCGATTATGCCGGGGAAAAAGGGCGCTTGTTCCGCGAGCGGGTCTGGCCCGATCAGCAGGTGCCTCCCTTGCCGTTGAAGGGATTTGGTGTGACCGACGATACGGTGTGCGAGAGGGTGCAATCGCGCCTGGTGTGTCAGCCATTGCAGACTTTTCTGCAACCTTCCAAAGCGCTGGTAAATCAACCGGCAATCCCTCATTCATATGTCATGGCGGCGGCATACGAAGGCACGCCTTTTCGACAGTTTTATGACAAATTCAAACCTCATCCGCAATGGTCGGTTCATACATTGAACACCGGACATTTGGCGATGCTGACGGATCCCGTGGGAACATTCGGTCTGTTGGTCGATGTTGCCCCCGGTTTCAATCATCCGGGATACGCCGGGGAGACGAGCCGACGGTGATTTTGGCCGCGAACGACGCCGAAACGGGTATGAAACTGATTCCAGTCGTCAACGGCTTTGCGCAGGCTCTCTGGTGAATCGCTTACAAAGTTCCACCATATCCTGACCGGAGCAGGGAAAGGTTCCCCCCCAATAAGCAGCAAACGTGTACCCGCTTCGAGACGAAGGTTCAGTATTGATGTTCCCGGCGGCCAGTAGGCCAGTATGCCTGGTTTTATCACTTGGCCGTCGGGCAGTTGCACTTCGCCATTCAACACCATGATTCCGTGTTCGAAAGCCGTGTTCAATGTCACGGTTGTCGCAGCGCTGCCGTTCGGCGCGAAAATGTCGATGCCGAGCAACGGAGAATGCACGGCAACCGGGGATGTCTGGTTCTGGAATTGACCGGCAAGCAAGGTGTATTGCAAACCGCCAAGACGCCATTCGGGCAGGTGGCTATAGTGCTGAAAGGCCGGTTCGATAGCTTCTTTCCCTGCCGGCAGCGCAATCCATAATTGGGCTCCATGCAGCCGGGTTTCTCCGGGCAGTGAGTCTTCCGTATGTGAAACGCCGTTGCCTGCCGTCATCAAATTCACCTGACCCGGACGGATAACCTGACTGTACCCAAGGCTGTCGCGATGGCGAATCCGGCCCTCTATCATCCAGGTAAATGTCTGCAATCCAATATGCGGATGAGCACCAACATGCATGCCCTGGTCGGCATCGAACTTTACCGGGCCGATATGGTCAAGGAAACACCATGCGCCAATCATGCGTTGTTCACGTGTTGGTAAAGCGCGACGAATTGAAAACCCCGGGCTCAGTTCATGCGCACGCGTATGAATCAGAGTAGGGCTGGGAGGCAGTTTTTCTGTCATGATATAAGTATAGCGTTACACAAGGAGGAAAAATGCGTTTGCTTTTTTTGGCCCCTTTGGCCTTGATATTGGCAGCTTGCCAGAGTTCCGGCGGTTTGGGCAGTGGTAGTAACTCTCAGGATTCTTCTGGTGCATCGGTTTCAGGTGATTGCGCCGCAACCGATTTTCAACGTCTGGTAGGCACATCCGGCGATGCAGTCAATCGCAGCGGATTGCCCGGTGGAACGCGTGTTTTGCGTCCCACGACGCCCATGACACCCGATTACCGTCCTGACCGAATGAATATTTATATTGATGAGTCTGGCCGTGTTGAAAAGGTGGTGTGCGGTTAAGGCTTAATGCGGCTTTAGCCCGCGGTCGGACAGCTGCCTGGCTGGTTCAAAAGCGCTCCGCGTCGCTCCAGCGTTTGGTTTGTGCTGGCTATCACCAGATCCCATAGGGTGTTGGCCAGGGGGGCCAGGGTTTTGTTGCGTTGTCGCGCCAACATGATTCTGCGGTGTTTCACCGGAGTGGGGCGAACAACAACAAGCCCTTGCAGGCCGGTTTCAGGAATCGCCAAGCCAGGCACGATATTGATCCCAAGTCCGGCCCTGACCATTTCAAATCCTGTGGTGACATGGCCGACTTCCTGTACGATGCGATGTGCTATCTGCAAGTCATTAAGCAGGTTGTCGATCAGGCGGCGGCTGCCTGAGGCATGATCCAGCAGAATCAGGTTTTCTCCTGAAAGCGTTTTCCAGGGAACATGCGTATGGGAACGCGGGGCGTGCTGGCGCAGGTGGGGTAATGACGTGCCGGGGTACACCACGACGAAAGGATCGTACAACAGTGTTTCACAATAAAGTTCACGCATATGGGTTTCGTCGGGCTCCACAATAACCCCGAAGTCGACTTCTCCGTTCAAAATACTGCCCAGCGTGTTGTGCTGTATGCGGTCAAGCAAAATAACCTGTAACCCGGGTGCTTGCCGGGCACACAGTGCCAGGCAATGAGGCATTAGCGCGGCAGAGAGTGTCGGGCTGCTGGCGATCCGCACCTTCCCCACCCGGTTATTGGCCCAACTATGGAGTTCGTTCAATGTGTTTTCCAGCTCGTCCATCCAGCGTGGCAAACGTTGAGCCAGAATCTGGCCTGCCTGTGTCAGTTTTACGTCGCGCGTTGTGCGATCAATCAAGCGCAAATTAACCTGGGTTTCCAGTTCCGTAATCGCCCGGCTTACGGCGGGTTGCGTCAGGCCGATGCGCTCGCCTGCGCGACTGAAATTTCGTTCAGAGGCAACCGCCCGGAAGACCTGAAGTTGTTTTAGGCTGATATTCATAAGGGCCTGATTCTTGATTTATGCATTTAAATTATAAATCTATCAGATAAATTAATTTCATTTTTATTCAAAAGTCGCGTTCAATAGCGGTCATGAAACGCATACCTTTTCTTCCCGATACCTACACTTTCCTGCTGGCAGGCACCGTTGTGCTGGCCAGTATCCTGCCGGCATCCGGCTCGTTTGCGGTTGTACTCAAGTATGTGACCAGTGCCGCTATTGCGCTCTTGTTTTTCCTGCATGGCGCCAAGCTCTCGCGTCAGGCGGTGGTTAATGGTTTGACGCACTGGCGTTTGCATGCGCTTATATTGAGTTGCACCTTTATTTTCTTCCCTGTCATGGGGTTTGTTTTGAAGCCGCTGTTGCTGCCATTGGTGGATGAAGAGCTCTATCGGGGCGTGTTGTATATGTGCATGTTGCCGGCGACGGTGCAGTCTGCGGTGGCCCTTACCGGGATTGCGAAAGGTAATGTGCCGGCGGCGGTGTGCAGTGCATCAGTCTCGACCTTGATCGGAATCATGATTACGCCGTTTTTGGTTAATGGGTTAATTATTCCTACCACCGGATCAGCCTCCTCGCTGGATTCTGTGGTTAATATTTTTGCACAGCTTATGTTGCCGTTTTTAGCGGGGCATTTTTTACGGCCTTATTTCGACAATGCATTTAAAAAGGCCGGCAAGGCCTTGTCTTATATCGATCGAGGCTCGATTTTGCTGGTTATATATAGTGCCTTCAGTGCCGCAGTGGTAGGGGGAATCTGGTTACAGGTCTCTACGCTAATGGTAATTGCCCTGGCAGCGATTAGCCTGGTGTTTCTGGCGTTGGCCATGGGGTTTATCTATGGCTTGACGAAGCTGTTTGGTTTTAGCAGGGAAGATCGTGTTACTGCCTTGTTCGGTGGTGCGCAGAAAAGTCTGGCCAGCGGTGTGCCCATGGCGCAAGTGCTTTTTGTTCCATCGGTGGCCGGGGTCATGGTCTTGCCACTAATGATTTTTCATTTGCTGCAATTGGTCGTAAGTTCAATGCTGGCACAGCGTTGGCGCGATCAGGCAAAGGACGAGATAAAGGTTGCGTAAATGCACGATTGGAAAACATTAAGTGTTGCCGAGCTCGAGCGCCGGTATGATCAGGCAGTTTATGCCTCGAATGCGCGCGAGATAAACCAGTGGTATACCGACGAAAGCCAGCGTGTTCACGCTCAACTTGCGTCGCGGCGATTTCAATATGGGTCAGGCTCCTCAATGTACGGCTATTGGTTTCGTTCACCAGAGCCCGGGCGCCCCGTTGTTGTGTTCGTCCACGGCGGCGCCTGGCGCCAGGGACATGCCGAGGATTATCTTTTTCCCGCCTATTGGTTAACGCAAACCCTGAATTTGAATTATGTTTGCTTGAATTTTGATAACGCGCCGATGGTCGGGGGGCAGATATTTCCCATGCTGAACCAACTGATTCAGGCAATGAGCTGGGTAGGGCAAAACGCAAAGGCCAATGATGCGTTGCCCGAAGTGCACTTGGTCAGCCATTCCTCGGGTTCTCATCTGGCAGCCTGTTTGGCCGGGCTTGATTGGGCAACGTTAACGCCAGGTACACCTGGATTACTTGCCAGCGTCTTGCTGTGCAGCGGCATTTATGATCTTGAACCCGTCGTGCACTCAAAACGCCGTGAGTATCTTGAATTAAGCCCCGTTGAGGTGTGTTTGCTTAGCCCGGTCAAGCATGCAATGCCGCATCATTTACGCATTGCAGTGTTGCGCGGCGAGAATGAGTCACCTGAATTCATTCGCCAGCACGAGACTTACGTAGCCAAATTGCAACGAGACGGTTTAGCACCTCAAACCAGTGTTTGCCCGCAAGTGAATCACTTTGAAGTGTTGCAGACTTTTGGGCAGGCAGACGGCCATATGGCGAGGTGCTTTCAGGGGCTCATTCGCAGTTGATCAGTCGGTTGCCGGTGTTTTGGTAATCGTCCAGATATGTTCCGAAATATCGAATACGACGCCAAAAGGATCTTTGTATTTTGATTCGGCGTCAACGCCAGGGTAGTCATCGGGCAGGCGCAGAAAGAATTTTCCGCCTTCTGCTTCAATTTTCCGGGCGGTTTCGTCTTCGTTCTCGACAACAAAGCCAATGTGGTGAATACCAGCCCAGTCTGGGCCGTTCACCTGGCCGCCTTTACCGTCGGGGAAGTTCAGCAGTGTCAAGTTCATGACCCCGTCGGTGAGCATGATGGCGTTGCCAATGGGGGACTCAGCCTGCGCAACGCGTTCCATTTCAAGGGCGTTTTCATAAAAAGAAGCTGCACGTTCAAGGTCGGGCACCTGAATGGCTACGTGTCGTAGTTTTGCCATGTTTTTCTCCTGGCTGAAAGGGTACGGTCAAGGTATTAAGGCGTTGAAGATGGCGTGGAGCCCGGACGTATGCTCCAGCCCGGTACCGGGACGCTCTCCCAGTTGCAAGAACCCATTTTCAATGCGGCAATCGTCGGGGTATTGACCAAATATGGGGTGGTTTGGGGCCGTTTCGTGCCCGCCAAGCCCAAATCCTGCTGCCGCATGTGCCGATAATAAATGGCCTGCGTGCGGAATGCACGCCGAGCGTTGCCAGCCGTTCTGCGCCATCAATTCCAGAATTCGCGTGTATTCGACCAAACCATAGCTGAGCGAAATATCAACGTTCAGCAAGTCCTGGTTTGGGCGCATGCCTCCATGACGCAACAAGTTACGCGTGTCGGCATAAGAGAACAGGTTCTCGCCCGTGCCGATGGCACCCGGGTATGAGGCGCACAAATTGGCCAATAGTTCGTAATCCAGTGGCTCTACCGGCTCTTCTACCCATGCCAGGTCGTAACCTTTCACGGCGTTCAGCCATTCATGTGCGTTGGTTCCGGTAAGGCCTGCATTGAAGTCGAGAGCCAGACGGCGAGGGTCGCCGATGGTGCGGATTACTGCGTCAATACGTTTCAGGTCTTGATCGATGGGCAGGCCCCCCGCCTTGATTTTGAAGCGTTCGAAGCCCAGTTGCCGGTAGCCGGTGACTTCCCGTTCCAATGCATCGATGCCATCTTCAGATCGGTAATGCCCCCCGCTGGCATAAACGGGCGTTCGAGAAGGGGACGAGGCGCCCGGGAATTCTTCTGCCAATAAGGCCCAGAGTGGTTTGTCTTCGATTTTTGCCTGTAAATCCCAGGCGGCTGCGTCAAGCAAGCCGACGGCGCCGGCCCGTTCGCCATGTCCGCCAGCCTTTTCGTTTGCCATCAATAACGACCAAAAGCGAACGGGATCGATACCGGGTTTACTGCTGTGCGCATACTGTTCTGGTTGCGCAGCCAGCGCCCGGGGGATAAAGCGCTCGTGCAACAGTGCGCCGTGCCCATAGCGACCAATTGAATCGAAGGCAACACCAATCAAGGGTTGTCCATTACGGATTACGTCGGAAACCATCACAACGGCGCTGGCCGTCATTGTGTTGAAATTAATGTCTGCATTGCGCATTCCAGACGCAAGGCTGATGGTTTTTTCAATAATTCTGACGATGCGTGTCATGAGTCTTGTTCTGCCGGTGCTTGGGCCTAAAGCAGGCTCATAAATGCGTTATGAAGACCGTCGCAGTCTAGAAGATCAATTCGTTTTGAAATGATCTTCAGGCCTTGGGGCGTATCGTGCAATACATGAGTGCCTAACCCTGAGAAAAGCCTGTGCTGACTATCGCGAAACTCATGGACCATTAAGCTTGAGTAAACAGTATGCTCATGTGCCTCATTGGTTGAGGGCTCAAGCAGAATGTTGCTTACCATGTGGACAGTATACGGACGGGGCGCCGTCTGGTATGTGCGATTATCGGCCAGACGCCGTACTCGCATGGTCAGCACATCTTTATTTTCGTAGATAATCGACGGTACGTTAATCGGGTCGGTTTGTCCGCGCTGCGCGGGTATCCAGTAGGTGCCTTCATCGGTGAACTGATTGAGCCATTGATCGTATTGAAGCTGATCAAGCAGGCGAGCCTCGTGATACAAGAATTGCTCGATAGTGGCTAGCAAGGAATCGTTGACAGCAGCGCCAGCTTGAGTTGGCTGGGATGGGCGCGTCATGGTTTTCAGGTCGTTCATGACTGCTCCTCTGTGGTCATGTAGTCGAGCCAGGCTTGAAATTGCGAACGAATGGGGGCTTCGGTGGCTGCGTCAATTGTGCCGCCGTGAGGCAGCGGCTTTTCGTAACCCATGCCGCGTTGCATATTGATCCAGACGTCGTTGTCGGCATTGCGCAACCCTTGGTTGCAGCGTTCAAAGATGGTGGCATCATCGCCGTAAATCATGGATGCGGGTGAGCCGAGATTGGTCAGAAAGCGCACTGCGCGGTGAAAAATGGCATCGGGCGCCCCCACTAATTTGAAACAATATGAAGTGACCAGGGTGAGATCGGGCGCAACCGGATGCACGACGCGAAGTTGATGGTATTGCGCATTGATATTGATATTTGGATATATCAGGTTGTTAAAGCGGTCCAGATCCAATATTGCACGCGTTCGTTCTTCGCCGTAAGCCTGGATCATGGCTGCTTCATAACAATCGCGAACCGGATCGACCTCTTTACGTGCAAGAAGGCCATTGCGGTATATGCCGTCCATGTAGCTGTGCCCGCCAGGTAACGCGGCCAATTCGATACCTTCCCACTCATTTTTGCTGAAACCGTTGCCTTGCAGCATTTCCCGGGTTTGCCCTGCGTCGAACTCAGTATTTGGCGCGTTATGCTGGCGCGCTGTTTGTACCGAAGAGTTGTGCACGACGCCCGGGTGGATGGTGTCGTTTGCGTTTTCATGGTGCATTTTCCAGTTGCCGCGGTATTGCAGGCGGAATGCCGTAGGCGCCAATTCAATCTCGCCAACTGGAGATCGATCGACAAGATTGTCGATTGCGCCACACATCGGGCCCAGAAAACTGACCAGATCGGGGCCTGTGGCGCTAAGACTCGCAAAAACAAACCCACGATAAGTTGAAACTCGCGGTGCCTTTTTCAGTGCCAGCTCTTGTGCGTTCAGGTTGAACGATTCAGGGTAGCTTTGCTTATGCGGCACACCGCGCAGGGTGCCGCTTAAATCGAACATCCATTGGTGATAACCGCATACGAAGCGCTTCGTATTGCCCTGATTTTCGTGGCACAAGGTTGCACCACGGTGCGTACACCGGTTCTGCACGACGTGAATTTCACCGCTTTCGTCGCGCGTCACAATGAAATCCTGCAAGCCGATACGAGCACGTACGAAATCGCCCGCCTGGCGAAGCTGGCTTTCATGAGCCACATATAACCAGGTTTTGCCAAAAATGCGCTCTATTTCCAGATCGAAGATCGCCTGGTCTGTGTACACACTTTTGTGGACTGCAGTGGGTGTTACCAATGCATTTATCTCATCGGTTTTCATGTCATCCGTCTCTGTTAGTTCTCAAACCTAAATGATATTCTGTTTTAATGAGGAGGCTCCTGTCAAGGATATTGAATCGGTATACGTGTAAACACTAGGTTTTGGCGTTGGGCCAGGCGGCTAAGTGGGTAAAATAGCCCACGACAGGGTTGTGCGCTAAGGGTGCAGCTGCGGGGTAGTGCTTACAATAAGCTGAATAAAATATTATGGTTCAAATCAAAAAAAACGACATGAGGGAGGCCATCCTGGTTTCCGCTTTCGATTTGTTTTCGCGCAAGGGCTACACGGCAACGACTATGGCCGATATTGCGCGGCAGGCCGAAATGAACGTGGGAACGCTCTATGTTTACTTTGATTCAAAAATGGCTTTGCTCTATGTTATTTATCGTCCCTGGCTTGAGCACCAGCTGAACGAGCTTGCGGATTCGGTAAGAAAGTTAAGATCGCCGGCAACGAAATTACAACGTTTGTTTACAGGCTTGTGGAGCGATATTCCTGCAGCAGACCATTCTTTTGCCAATGCGCTTATAGAGGCACTTGCCTTGGCGCCTCCCGAACTGGGTAAACAGGACAACCTCTTGTCTCAGGTGGAGGTGTTTCTGAATGATCTTCTGCTGGAGATTCTGCCGCCTGAGCGCCATGTTCTCTTGCGCGAAGGCCTGTTGTCACACCTTATATGGATGGCTTTTGATGGTTTCACCATTAATGTTCGTCTTAGTGACACGCGCGATGTCACCCGTATTGCTGAACTAATGACAGCAATGGTGCTGGGCCACCGCTTCGAATAATTTATCCCGCCGGATCACTATTTTTGATACCTTCTTAATCAAATGACATTTGTTTTTGATTGAGTTGGGTTGCAGAAAAGCCTCCTTTTTCACGCTCACAAAGCTGGTTTTTTATTAGGGATATCCCCATGTTTTGGCTATTTCTAGGGTTTATACTGACCAATTGTGGCGTTACTCACAGTGACTCTCGTTGACATGAATAACACTTAAATTCAATATATCATTCATTATTGAATAACCTAATCGCTAACCTGTTATCGAGCAATTGTTTATGGAAATGTCGAGTGAGCGTGTTGTCCCCGCACCTGTACCCACCGTTTGGGAGGCCTTGAACAACACTGAAGTATTGCGTGAATGCATTACCGGCTGTGACCGGCTTGAAGAGTTGGAGACTGGCGTGTACGACGTCGCGATGGCGGTAAGGGTTGGTCCTGTCAACGCCAAATTTAAAGGGCGTATGTTATTGCTGGATGTCGAGGCACCCACGGCTTACACCATCAAGTTTGAAGGTCAAGGTGGTATCGCCGGATTTGCAAAGGGGCTGGCGAAAGTTTCATTGGTGCCGCATGCCGATTCAGAACAAACCTTATTGCGTTACGAGGTTTCAGCTCAAATTGGTGGGAAACTGGCGCAGTTGGGTTCCCGCCTGGTTGATAGTGCCGCAAAAAAGATGGCCGATGATTTTTTTGAGAAGTTTGTGGCGTCGTTCTCCGCTCGTCCTGAGAACGCCTGATCGGCGTATTTTATTTGCAGGCTCTGGCTGCTCACACGCGCGAGGGTTTGACGTTGATTGCGATCAACATGAGGTTTAAAAGGCAGAGGTTCACGAAATGAAGGCGCCAGATTTTAATTATTGTTGTCCGCGTTCAATAGACGAGGTGTGTCACCTGTTAGACGAGTACGGTAGCGATGCACGAGTGCTTGCCGGTGGTCAAAGTCTGGTTCCGGCCATGAACCTCAGGTTGTCTTCTGCCGAGGTGCTGGTTGACATCAACCGGGTTGAAGGCCTTGATGGCGTGGGCTTGTCTGAGGATCAGACCTATGTGCGGGTGGGGGCACTGGGTCGACATGCCCAGGTTGCCGCATCCGCTGTGATTCGTGACCATGTTCCGCTGGTTCACCAAGCCATGAAATATGTTGCCCACCCGGCGGTTCGCAATCGGGGAACAACGTGTGGGAGTCTTGCGTTGGCTGACCCTTCGGCGGAGATGCCGGCCTGTGCAGTGGCACTCAATGCAACCCTGGTCTTGCATAGCCGGCGTGATGGCGAACGCCAGGTGTTGGCCCGGGCGTTCTTCCAGGGGCTTTATGATACCGCCCGACGCGATGACGAACTGCTGGTTGAGGTCAGATGGCCTGTTGTTAAACCCGGGATCTTTGTCGGTTTCGGTGAAATCAGCCGTCGACACGGCGATTTCGCACAGGTGGGTGTTGCGGCCCAATGCGAGATTAAAAACAGTGTCGTGCATGAAATCGACCTGGTCACGTTCGGCGTTGGGGCAACGCCGGTATATGCGATTGATGCCGGGCCCATTGTTCACGGCAAAGTCGCTTCTGTCGAGCTGGCCAAGGAGCTTGCAGCAAAGGTTGCGGCTTCACTTGAAATCGATACTTTTGATCAGCCGGATATCAAGCGTCAGCAAGCTCGCGCTCTGATTGCCCGCGTCGCCACGCAAATGTTTCAGGAGGCTGGCTGTGGAAACGAATAGACACATGGAGATTGAATTCAAGCTTAATGGTGTGCTTTGCAAACGTGAGGTACCCGTACGAAGAAATCTTGTTGATTTCTTGCGTCACGACCTGGGGCTGACCGGCACCCATGTGGGATGCGAATCGGGTATTTGCGGGGCTTGTAATGTCAGGGTTGATGGAGTCGTTGCCAGGGGTTGCCTGATGTTTGCGGTTCAAATCGATGGCAGGGAAGTGGAAACCATCGAGGGGGTTGTCCAGTCGGGTGAAGCGCAAGCCTTGCATAAAGCGTTCGTTGCCCGAAATGCGTTGCAATGTGGTTACTGTACGCCCGGTATGATCATGACCGGTTTGGAACTCATTAATTCCGGGCGTGACGTCGATCGAACGCAGATCCGTGAAGAAATATCGGGAAATTTTTGCCGTTGCACTGGATATCAAGCCATTGTGGATGCAATTGAAATGGTCGTAACGGAGCGTAGACGAAAATGAGTCATTTGCACACTTTCACCCTTGATGCCTTTGGTCGATCTGAACCGCGGGAGGCTGCGCAACGTCTGGCAGCCGGGCAGGGATGCTATCTGGACGATGTGACCCTGGGAAAACATTATCACATCGCTTTTTATCGAAGTCCGTTTGCCCGGGCACGTTTTACCATTGGTGACTTGTCGTCGGCGGCGTCGATGCCGGGTGTTCTCAAAATTGTCACCGGCAAGGATCTTCAGGCGGTGTGCGAGCCTTGGGTTGCCCGGCTGGATTTACTTCCGCAGCATCAATCCGCGCCTCAACATGCCCTGGCGATTGACGAGGTGTATTGGCAGGGTGAGCCGGTGCTTGCGGTTGTTGCCCAAACGCGGGCACAGGCAGAGGATGTACTTGATTTTATAGACATCGATTGGGAAGATCTGGATGCCGTTGTCGATGCAGAGCAGGCACTGCTGCCCAATTCTCCGCTTGCACATCCGGCCTTGAACAGCAATCTGGCGCTCGAGCGAACACTTGACAAAAATGATGCCGATTTGGCTTTCGAGAAAGCAGATTACGTGGTTACACATCGCTTTTCGTTCGGTCGCCAAACTGGCGTTCCCCTGGAGTCGCGTGGAGTGGTGGCCCGGTTCGACTCCCGTGATGGTTCGCTGACGGTGCATCAGTCGCATCAGTCTCCCTTTCAAATGCAGGAAATTTATGCAAGGCAGCTTGCCATTCCCATGGGCAAGGTTCGCGTGATTTGTCCCGATGTGGGAGGGGCATTTGGTATTAAGCTGCATGCGTATCCCGACGAGATGGCAACAGTGGCCATAGCACGGTTGCTGGGTATTACCGTGAAGTATCAGGCCGATCGGCTTGAGTCGTTTGTGAGCGATGCACATGCAAGGGACGCAACGGCGCAGGCCTCGCTGGCGTTGGATAGTGAAGGTCATGTTCTTGGGCTGCGGTTTGATGCTTTATTTACATTTGGCGCCGTTTCCCTGTATCCGCGCAGTAGCGTCGGGGAAGCGTTGCAAGTGCTGGATATGTGTGGCGCCGCCTATAACATTCCGGCGGTCAAAGGGCGAGTCAGGGGCGCGTTCGTGAACAAGGTGCCTACCGGCGCCTACAGGGCGGTTGGTCAGCCGCTGGCCGCGGCAATCATCGAACAGCTACTTGATAACGCGGCGGCTGCGCTGGGAATGGACCGCCTGAAAATTCGTGCGTTGAATTATCGCAGCACAGTTCAACCCGACGACTTGTCGTTGAATGAGTGTCTGGTCAAGCTTGAAAAGGAAATCGATTTCCAGGCGTATGCAAGTTGGCAGAGCGAGCAACGCCAGAATCAACGGTATGTCGGTTTGGGCCTGTGTACTTTTATTGAACAAACGGGCGTGGGTTCGGGGCTTTACGGCAGAAATGGCGTGAAGGTCGCAGGTAAAGAAGCCGTGCGGCTGCAGTTACTTGCCGATGGCAGTTTGTCGTGCGTTACAAGTGCTTCGGAAAGCGGCCAGGGTGTTCATACCGGGCTGGCGCAAATTGTTGCCGATGTAATGGGGTGCTCATTATCGTGCGTCAGTGTCATGAGTGGAGATACCCAACGAGACCCGATCGGGGGTGGTTCGTGGGCCTCCCGAGGTGCCTCGCTGGGTGGCGAAGCGGCACTGAGAGCGGCAAAAGTGTTGCGCGCGAACGTGCTGGAGATTGTGGCGGCCTGGAAAGGCGTTTCGGCTGAGCATCTGGTTATCAAGGAAGGGCAGGTTCATACCGCTTCGAACGAGGTTTTATGTTCGCTAGCCGAGTTGGCCCATGTCTCGCACTATAACTCCACGCAGGTTCCGCTTGAGGCGTTGCCGGAACTGACGGTGGAACGTCATTTTGCACCTGCCGACAAGCCGTATTTTCTTGCCAATGGTATCCAGGCTGTTTCGCTCGAGGTGGATATTGAAACCGGTTTGATTCATCTGCTTGATTTTTGGGTTGTCGAGGATTGCGGCCGAATCCTGAATCCGCTACTGGTCGATGAACAAATCAGGGGCGGTGTTGTTCAGGGTATTGGAGCTGCACTTTACGAACATTGTGTCTACAGTGATACAGGCCAGATGACTAACGCGTCATTAGCCGATTACCTGGTGCCCATGGCCTCGGAAATGCCTGATATCCAGGTTTCGCATCTGGTAACACCCGAACCCACAACGACGCTAGGCGCAAAAGGCGTGGGTGAAGCAGGTACGGTGGGTGCCATAGGGGCCATTTGGTCGGCCGTGAATGACGCGCTCAGGCCACTGGGGGTGTCGCTGGAGCAACAGCCTTTCACGCCCGAACGCGTATTGTCCTCGGTTTTGGCTGCCAAATCTGAATTGTGAAATACCGCCTGACCTAAAGAACGCCCGATTCCTGTCGTTAACTCCGACTGCAGAAAAAGTTTGTAAAGCTTCTACAGGAGAGGACGGTGAATCGGTTCAAAATTGGTACGCGGCTCACATTGGGCTTTGGCCTGATGATTGTATTTATGGCCATACTTATGGCTGTGTCGTTAATGCGCATGAATGCGGGCGCCCAGGCCACCACCGAGATTACCGAGCGTGGAATGAAGGTCGAACGCTTGGTGTCCCGATGGTTAAGCGTCATGAGCGAAAACAGCATTCAAATGGATGTATTGGGCATGTTGTACGACCCGGGCTTGCGTGAGCAATTCGAAAAAGCCATTGAGAAAGGTAGTGCCGAAAGTTCAAAAATACAACAAGAGCTGCAGTTGCTGCTCAGTGACCCCGCGGCGCTGGAATTGTTTCAGGATACTCAACGTTCCCGGGCGGATTTCAATGCGGCAAATACGCAAGCGTTGCAGGCACAGCGCGAGGGCGATTTTGCCACGGCCGACAAAATGCTGACCGAAACGGTGCCAGACTTGCGTGCCAAGTATGAAAAAAGCGTACACGATTTGCTGGCTTTCCAGCAAAAACAAATTAATGAGCGCTCAACGCGCCTGGATTTAGACAATGCGCTGGCGATAAAAATAGTATTTGCGGTGGGTGCCGTTGCATTATTGCTGGGTATCTTGTTTGCGTTCGGTATTACCCGCTCTATTGTGCGACCGCTGCAAACTGCGGTGGGCTATGCCAAGGCCATTTCCAATCGTGATCTAACCCGTCAGGTCGATGTGCGTGGTAAAGATGAAACGGCAGAATTGTTGCTGGCCTTGCGCCAGATGAATCAGAACCTGGTGGGTGTGATCAGCAAAGTGCAGTCTGGCTCCGAGTCGATCGCGACGGCTTCCAGCCAGATTGCCTCAGGTAATACTGACCTTTCATCGCGTACGGAAGAACAGGCCAGTTCTTTGGCGGAAACGGCCGCCACGATGGAACAGCTCACCACGACGGTACAGCTGAATACCGACAACGCGCGCAAAGCCAATCAGTTGGCCGGTTCGGCCTCGAAGGTTGCGGTCGAGAGCGGCGACGTGGTGGGTCAGGTGGTTGAAACCATGAGCAGTATCGACCAGCGCGCCAAGCAGGTAGCCGATATTATTACCGTAATCGATGGTATTGCCTTCCAAACCAATATCCTGGCGTTGAACGCGGCCGTGGAAGCGGCTCGCGCAGGCGAGCAGGGTAAAGGTTTTGCCGTGGTGGCCAGCGAGGTTCGTTCGCTGGCGCAACGCAGTGCCCAAGCCGCCAAGGAAATTAAAGATCTGATCGAAATGTCGGTCGCTGCCACGAATCAGGGTAATACGCTGGTCAACAAGGCAGGCGAGTCCATGAAGCTCACGGTCGATAGCATTATGCAGGTCGTTGACATCATGGAAGAAATTGCAGCAGCCAGCGAAGAGCAAAGCACCGGTATCGAGCAGGTGAATCAGGCTGTAATGCAGATGGATCAGGTAACCCAGCAAAATGCTGCCCTGGTCGAGGAAGCGTCGGTTGCGTCGCAGAATATGCAGTCGCAGGCGGCCGACCTATCGCGTTTGGTGTCTACTTTCAAAGTTAACCTCATTGAGGATCTAGGCTGGAAACCAGGCGGTTCGAACGGCGATGGCGGTGGTGCCTCATCCGGCTCCGACGAATCTGAGGGCCGTGTGTCAAAGCGCTCAAAAAAGGCGTCTTCAAAAAAATCTGAAGACGCCGGTGTGAGTGAAAATGATTGGGTCGACGATGCCGACTCGTCTGATGGGTCAGACGACCGGCGCGCAGGCTCGCGTTTGGCTTTGGGGTACTGATTCACGCAGGCTTTGCGCGGCTTGAACCAAGGCGCGCAAAGCCGGTTTTACCTCGTCCCATTGGCGTGTTTTCAGGCCGCAATCCGGGTTCACCCATAAGCGCTCAACCGGTATGTACTGTGCTGCTTTTTCAATTAGCGCAGTCATCTGGGTGGCATCGGGTATTGCAGGCGAGTGAATGTCATAGACCCCTGGACCGATTTCATTGGGGTAGCGGAAGTTTTTGAATGCTTCCAATAGCTTCATATTGGAACGTGACGTTTCGATGGTGATGACGTCGGCGTCCATTTCGGCAATAAACGGCATGATGTCGTTGAATTCCGAATAACACATATGCGTGTGGATTTGCGTATCGTCCTGCACACCATTTGCGCAAAGACGAAACGAATCAATCGCCCAGCTCAAATAGTTTCGCCATTGCGATTGCCTTAGGGGAAGTCCTTCGCGTAGTGCTGCTTCATCAATCTGAATGATTCTGATACCGGCTTGCTCCAGGTCCAGTACTTCTTCACGCATCGCCAGCGCAAGTTGGCGACACGTCACAGAGCGGGGCTGATCATTGCGAACAAAAGACCAGTTCAACAGGGTAACGGGACCCGTTAACATGCCCTTTACGGGCCGCTCTGTTAATGATTGCGCATAAAGAATCCATTCGACCGTCATTGCCTTGGGGCGTTGAATATCGCCGAACAGAATGGGTGGCTTCACGCATCGGGACCCATATGATTGCACCCAGCCATATTGGCTGAAGGCAAACCCATCAAGATGTTCCGCAAAGTACTCAACCATATCGTTGCGTTCGGCTTCGCCGTGAACGAGTACGTCAAGCTCAAGCGCTTCTTGCTCTTTAATGCACGAAGCGATTTCCGCCTGCATGGCTGCCCGGTAGGTCGTGGCATCAATTTCCTGTTTGCGAAATGCCAGGCGTTGACGACGGATTTCTTTGGTTTGCGGAAAAGAGCCAATGGTGGTTGTGGGGAAAAGCGGCAGCCTCAGTCGTGCCGACTGTTTCCGAGCGCGTTCATCGTAGGTACTTTGGCGTGTACCCGCTTGAGGATTAATGTTGGCCAGCGCAAGCTTGACGTCTGGATTGTTAACGTCAGCTGAATGACGGCGTGATTCAATTGCCTTTTGATTTTCCTGCAGTACAGATGCGACAGCGTCTCTGCCATTATTCAGTGCCTGGGCCAAAATGCCCAGTTCCTGCAGTTTTTGCCTGGCAAAAGCAAGCCAACTGGTCAGGGCGGGGTCAAGTTGGGTTTCTTTTTCCAGATCAACCGGAACATGCAACAAGGAGCACGACGGCGCCAGCCACAACGGGTTTTCCACTTCCCGCGCAATCGGCTCGAGCCAATCCAGGATGTTGTTCAAGTCGGTTTTCCAGATATTACGCCCGTCGACGACACCAAGCGATAAAGTCCGGTGTAGCGGCAATACATTCAACAGTGGCTGGATATCTTGCCGACCCCGGATAGCATCAACATGCAGACCGGCTACGGGCAAGTTGGCGGCCAAATAGGCATTTTCCTGCAAACTGCCGAAATAAGTCGCCAGCAGGATCTTTACGGGCGCGCTTTTCAGTGAATGGTAAGCAATGCTCAATGCGTGAGCCCATTCAGAATCCAGTTCGGTGACTAAGACGGGCTCATCAATTTGTACCCACTCAATCCCTTTTTCAGCCAATAGGTTCAGCAGTTCGCCGTAAACGGGTAGCAGTGCCTCGAGCAGATCAAGCGGTGTGGTTCCGTCAGTTGATTTACCCAGCGCAAGATAGGTAACGGGGCCGATCAGAACGGGCTTGGCACGCACGTTTTCCGTTTGCGCCTGCTCAATTTGTTTCAGCAACGCGGTTGCGTTCAACTTGAATTGAGTATTGCGGCTGAATTCGGGCACGATATAGTGGTAGTTGGTATCGAACCATTTGGTCATTTCACCGGCGGTGCGACCCCGGGCCACCTGGAAATAACAGTCAAGACCGGTGTCCGCCGATGACTGAAAGCGCTCGGGAATGTTGCCCAGCATGAAGCTGGTGTCCAGAACATGGTCATAGAATGAAAACTCACCGACGGGGGTCCAGTCGAGCGTGTTTTGCCATTGCCAGTTCTGGCTGCGCAATTGGGTAGCGCAGCGTTCCAGGTCATCGACATTTGACTCCCCCTTCCAATAGGCTTCCAGCGCGAACTTTAATTCGCGATTCGGGCCAATTCGGGGAAAACCAAGATTATGGGTTGCGACTTTGTTGGGTGTGGCGTTCGATTTTTGAGATATGTTCATTTTAAGCATTGCCAATCGTTTGAATGTGATGGGTGTTTCAGTCGTACAGGATGACGAGTGGCTTATTGTTGGTTTTTTGATTAATGAAGTAAAATGGTATTTCTACATAAATCAATGAATTTCATTCATGTATGGCGATGATCGAACGCATCCATTTATCCATTATCAGGGCGGTAAATGAGCATGGCTCGTTAACGGCAGCCGCCAATCACTTGCACCTTACGCAGTCGGCCTTGAGTCATTCCATGCGCAAACTGGAGGATCAATTGGGTGTGGCCGTGTGGCATCGTGAAGGGCGCAGTCTTCGATTAACACAGTCCGGCGAGTATTTGCTCGCCATGGCCAACCGCCTTGTGCCGCAATTTATCGATGCCGAAGACAGGTTGCGGGAATTTTCCCGAGGCGAACGGGGCCAGTTGCGCATCGGAATGGAATGCCACCCTTGCTATCAGTGGCTGTTGAAGGTGGTGTCGCCTTATATGCAGCAATGGCCCGATGTGGATATCGATGTGCGGCAAAAGTTCCAGTTCGGCGGCATCGGTGCCTTATTCAGTCATGAAATTGACATGCTGGTAACGCCAGACCCTTTTTATAAGAATGGCCTTCATTTTGCGCCGGTCTTTGATTATGAACAGGTCCTTGTGGTGGGGCGAGATCACTCCTTGAGCAAATTGGATTTCGTGGAGCCCGGCCACCTGGTTAGTGAAACCTTGGTGACCTATCCTGTTTCTATTGAACGTCTTGATATTTACTCGCAATTCTTGCTGCCGGCAGGCCTGGCGCCCCGACGGCACAAGGAAATTGAAACGACCGACATTATGTTGCAAATGGTGGCATGTGGCCGTGCGATTGCAGCTTTGCCACGTTGGCTGGTCAACGAAAATACCAGCCAGTTCGGGGTCGTGCCGGTTCGGTTGGGCGAGCAGGGGATTCATAAACAGATTCATCTGGGCATTCGTGACACAGACTTGAACATTGGTTATATGAAAGCCTTCATGACGTTGGCAGAAAAATACACATTAACGGCGTAGTCGATTCCACATCGAGGATTCGGGCGTAAAATGCCCGCACCTTAATCGTCGCTCAATTTGCATGAGATTCCTCCTCCATCCGGCCAGGGCGGTCGCACTTGGTTTTCTGATTGCGATTGTCATCGGAACGTTTTTGTTGATGCTGCCTGTGTCACACGCAGGCGCAGAAACGGGTTCATTGCTGGTTTCCTTTTTCACCGCCGTCTCGGCTGTGTGTGTTACCGGTTTGGTCATTGTGGATACCGGCACGTACTGGTCGATGTTCGGCCAGGTCGTGATCCTGCTGCTATGCCAGATCGGCGGGTTTGGCATGATGACGGCAGCGACGTTGCTGGGTCTGATGGTGAATCGTTCCTTGCGCCTTAGAACCAAGCTGGTTACACAGGTCGAGACGCATTCGTTGGGCCTGGGCGACATTGGCAGCGTGGCCAGACTGGTCTTTGTTGTAACCGTTGTCGTTGAGACAATTACTGCGTTTTTTCTGATTGCGCGTTTCTATTCCAGCTATGCCATGTCGTTTGGAGATGCGGTTTGGCATGGCGTTTTTCATTCTATTTCCGCATTCAACAATGCGGGGTTCTCAATTTACCCCGATAGTCTGGTCAGGTTTGCCGTAGATCCGCTGGTATTGTTGCCGATCATGGTTGCAATTTTGGTGGGGGGTATTGGTTTTCCGGTATTGCACGACTTGCGTATGAAAATCCGCGACCCCAGGCATTGGTCCTTGCATACCAAGCTGACTCTCTCGGGTACCGGCATTTTGCTGCTTGTGGGTTTTTTCGGATTGCTGGCTTTCGAGTGGCATAACGAGAAAACGCTGGGCGCGTTGTCTTTCCTGGATAAACTTTGGTCTGCGGCCTTTATGTCTGTTTCGGCCCGAACGGCGGGATTCAACGCGCTGGATATCGGTTTGCTTAATCACGAAAGCTGGGCACTGCATTATCTATTAATGTTTATCGGCGGGGGCAGTGCGGGTACCGCCGGTGGCGTTAAAGTCGGTACCGTTGTGATTCTGGTGCTTATTGTGGTTGCCGAAATACGGGGTTTGAACGATAGTGAAGCGTTTGGTCGTCGGGTTGGGCCACAGGCGCAACGGCAAGCCATTACCGTTTTGGTGCTGGGCAGTGCCCTGGTTGTTTCGGCAACGCTGATGATTCTGCGAATGACCGACTTGCCAACGGATCAGGTTATTTTCGAGGTGGTATCCGCTTTTGGCACTGTGGGGTTGTCGACCGGCATTACGGCAAGCCTGCCTCCCGAAGCCCAGGTGATTCTGACTGCATTAATGTATTTTGGGCGAGTCGGTACGATTACGTTGGCGACCTCGATCGTCTTGAGTAAACGCCGCATGCCATACCGCTACGCTGAGGAGCATCCAATTGTTGGCTAGTTTATTTACCGAACAGTTTTCATTTTCCAAAGGCGATAGCGCTGTCGTTATCGGTTTGGGTCGATTTGGCAGCTCGGTTGCCGATGCGTTGACCCGTCTTGGGCATGATGTGATGGGGATCGACCGGGACCCGGAACTGGTTCAAGTGTGGGCCGATATGCTCACCCATGCCGTTCAGGCCGACTCAACCAATGTGAACACAATGCGCCAGCTTGGGGTAGCCGATTTTTCGCACGCGATAATTGGTATTGGGTCTGACTTATCGGCCAGCTTGATGACGTTGATGGCGCTAACCGAGTTGGGGATCAAGGACATCTGGATCAAAGCCTTAACGCCCGAACACGGCAAGATCGCCCGCCGTATCGGTGCGCATCATGTTGTGTCGCCTGAAGGCGACATGGGCGAACGCGTTGCGCATCTGATCACGGCCCGGATGATGGATTTCATTGAGTTTGACGATGGCTTTGCCATTGCCAAAATCCGTGCTCCGGAATGTACGCATCACCAGCTGTTGTTTGATTCACGGGTACGGGAGAAATTCGGCGTAACAGTAGTGGGCGTAAAACGTGCCCAAACGGATTTCCAGCATGCGGTTGCCGAAACAGAAATTCTGCCGGACGACCTGTTGATTGTCTCTGGACCAACCCGCAAGATTCAGCAATTCGCGAACGATACTGCACGAAGGAAAGATAAATAGCAGCGTGTTATTTTGTAACAGTGCTGGTGTTATGTCGTAAATAGGTCCAAAGTTCGTATGGGGATAATTTTTTCCCTTTTATCTTAGGACTATTAAATTGAAAACAGAAATTGGTATTGTGAAATGGTTTAACAACGAAAAAGGTTTCGGCTTCATCATGCCGGAATCCGGTGGTAAAGACCTTTTCGCACATTACAGCGAAATTCAGGGCACAGGCCACAAATCTCTTGAAGAGAACCAGCGTGTGTCGTTTGTAGCAGTTGAAGGCCAGAAAGGCCCTCAGGCTTCAAATATTCAAATTCTTTAATCGCCCCATCCGCTTGTACTAGCGGATTGCTCGCGATAAAAAAACGCCTCCTGAAACAGGGGGCGTTTTTGTTTGTGTGGTCAGGAACAGCCACGTGTCATGCACGCCGCCATTATTGTTGCACAAACAACATTATTTGTTGTTATAATAACAATTGTTGATTTAAGCGGTTTAAGGTGCGCATATGCAAATTGACCACAACACTCAGGGCGTCGACCGAAGCAAAATCAGCGTCATGCTGATGAAACTGTTTGATCACTGGGGTTTAACCAGTGCGCAAATGCTTGGCTTGCTGGGCTATTCGCCCACCAATCGTGGTTTGTTGTCTGATTATCGTGCTGGCAAGCCTTTGGCTAACGATCGCGACAAACTCGAGCGGGCCGGTATTTTGCTGGGTATTCATAAGTCACTGCGTTTATTGTTTCCACATAACCGCCAGTTGGCTTATGACTGGATGACACAGGCCAATAGGGCCTTTGGCGGCCTGTCTCCGGTTAGTGTCGCTGAAAAGTACGGCATCATGGGCCTGCATCAGGTGCGCTCGTATCTTGACGTTCAGCGGGGTCGATAATGGCGTTTGCCGATTTGGACGGGCTGACTCTTAAAAATGTCGAGCAGGATCTCTTGCGAAATATCGTTTCGTTACGTCAAGGCCAGGATCTGTTCGACGACTTAAGTGACAACCCCCAAGACTGGGATTCAGCCATTAACCTTGAACTGGCGTTGAAGCCGCCGTTTTATGAGTCGGAGCAGCCGATTATTGATCGTCCGTTCGAAGACGCAGCCCATTTTTCCGCAATTCAGTTTCCCTTCGATCATATCGGCCAAAGCCGGTTCAGCGCGGGGAAATTCGGTGTCTGGTATGGCAGCGAGTCGTTGGAAACCACGGTGTATGAAACGGTTTATCATTGGCAAAACACGTTTCTGGCCGATGCCGGGCTTGAGCAGGCGAATGACGTTACCATTGAGCGCCGGGTGCATAATGTGCGGTGTGATGCCGCGCTGGTGAACCTGGTGCCCATCATCGACTCATGGCCGCAACTGACGGCCAACGATTATGACGATTGTCAGCTTTTGGGTGCCAAACTGCATCGCCAGGGGCATCCGGGGATCTGGACTCGTTCAGCGCGTTGCGATGGCACAAATGCCGCGGTTTTTACGCCGGGCGTACTGAGCAATCCGCGAGATTACTGTTACCTTACTTATCACCGTATCGACGGACGCGTGGATGTTTACCGGGATCCGGGCCAGCGATGGTTTTCGATTTGATTTTTTCGCGGTTGATTATGCTTTGGGCATGCGCCGGCGCAAAACTTCAAGGGTGGCCAGCAAGGCCACGGAAAACACAATCAACAGGGTGGCCACAGCAAGAATGGTGGGGTTGATCTGCTCGCGCAGGCCGGAAAACATTTGGCGCGGAATGGTGATCTGGTCGGGGCCGGCCAGGAACAGCACCACAATGACCTCGTCGAATGAAATACCAAAGGCAAACAAGGCGCCTGAAATAACGCCGGGTCGAATCAAGGGCACAATAATGGTGCAGAATACTTTGAATGGCGAGGCCCCCATACTTAAGCCGGCCCGGTAAAGGGTTTGATCAAACTGGCTCAGGGTGGCGGTTACGGTGATGATGACGAATGGCACGCCCAGGGCGGCGTGGGCGATCACAATGCCCCAGAAGCTGGCCACCAGATTGAAGCGGGTGTAGAAAAAGAACATGCCGGCCGCCACGATAATGAGCGGGACAATCATGGGCGAAAGCAACAGCGCGGTAATCGCACGGCGCCATGGCATGGTGGCGCTGGCCAGCCCCACTGCGGCCAGTGTGCCCAGGGTGGTGGCAATAAAAGTGGCGCACAGCCCGATCAGGAAACTGTTTTGGACGGCCAGTTTCCATTTGGCGCTATCGGCGATGGCCTTGTACCACTGAAGTGAATAGGCGTTTGGATCAAGCCGCAACATGCCTTCTGTAAACGTGAAAAAAGGCTCCGCGTTAAACGACAGCGGAATCACAATCAGTATGGGCAAAAGCAGGAAAAACAGCACCAGCCCGGCTGCCAGTCGCACAAGCCAGACGCTGAACCGATGTTGCCCGGAATAATAATTGGTTTGAGTCATCAGCTTAGTATCAGCTTAGTTTCAGGTTGCTGGCGCCGACCAGGCGATCGTACAGCCAGTACAGAATCACAATAACGGCCAACAGTAACGAGCCCAGCGCCGAGGCCAGGCCCCAATTGTTCGATTGCTGCATGTGGTAGGCAATAATGTTCGAGATCATTTGCCCATCGGTGCCGCCTACCAACGCCGGAATAATGTAATAGCCTACCGCGGTAATGAAGACCAGTAACGAGCCTGCGCTTAAGCCGGGGACGGTTTGCGGCAGGTAAACACGTACAAACGCCGACAACGGCGGGCTGCCCAGCGATAGCGCGGCCTTGACGTAGCTGGGATCAATGCCCTTCATGACGCTGTATAGGGGCAGGATCATAAAGGGCAATAAAATATGGGTCATGGCCAGGATCGTGGCCAGCGGCGTGTAAAGCATGTCGAGCGGCTGACTGATCAGGCCGATGCTTTCCAGAACCGTGTTCACCACACCGTTGGTTTGCAGCAGGGCAATCCAGGCGGTCGTGCGTACCAGAAAGGACGTCCAGAACGGTAGCAGCACCATCACCAAAAGTACACCGGCAATGCGTGCCGGTGCGTGGGCCAGACAATAGGCAACCGGGTAACCCAGCGCAATGCAAAGCAGCGTAATGAGCAGCGACATACCCAGTGTCTTGCCGTAAAGGTCGATGTAAATACTGGCTGATTGTCGTTTTTGTATGTGGCCTTGTGCGTCGCGCTCCAGGTCAAGCGCAGTCAGGTAATTGTCGATCTGGTACTTGGCGCCCAGCCGGTCGATGGCTTGCCATAGTTTGGTCTGGCCCCATCGCGGGTCGGCATCAAGCAGGGTTTGGTGCCCGCTTTGCGACAGTTCATTGGGGTTGGCGTTGCGCAGTTTCCGTGCTGTGGCGTTAATTAAACTGGTGGCGCCAGGGTAGGCGCGATTAACCGCTGAAGCCAGGCGACCCGACTCCCGGTTTTTTGCCAGTTGCTGCAATTCAAGGCTAAAGGTGCGTAGCGTTTCAGGCGCTGGCGTGCCTGTGCGGTTCCAACTGGACAATGCATCAACTGTATCGGGTATCAGCTCAACCAGGGTAGGGTTGTAGATACTGCGGTGAAGCATGCTGGAAATGGGCGCCACAAAGGCGAAAAAGAGGAACAGCAAAATGGGCGTGACCAGCAGCAAACTGGTGCGCCGCCGGCGTTGCTGTTCCTTTCTTTCGGTTTGTATCTCGGTGGCTGAAAGGCTGCCAGGGCTCTGGTGCATGATTTAGTTCAGTAACCACTCATTGAATTTTTCCGTCAGTGATTCGCCGTAGTCGGCCCAGAATACGTTATTGGCCTTCATGCCCTCATCCATATGACTGCTGGGCAAATGCGGCAATACATCCGGGTCTACCAGCGCCTGGGAAGATTTGCGCGCCGGGCCGTACGCCACGTCCTGGAAACCCACCAGCGGTTTGGTGCGTGTGGTAAGTGCAATGAATTCAAGCGCCTGTTTTTTGTTGGGCGACCCTTTCAAAATCGACCACACATCCATATCGAACAGGGTGTTGTCCCACACTATGGTGAAAGGCCGGTTCTCATCGGCAATGGCGTTGTAAATGCGGCCGTTGGCCGATTGCACCATCACGGCGCCGCCGTCGTTAAGCAACTGAGGGGCCTGCGACCAGCTGTCGTACCACACCACATGATCTTTAATTGTATCGAGCTTGGCAAAGGCACGGGCCTGGCCTTCGGGTGTGGCCAGCAGGTCGTAGACTTTTTCAGGGGCTACGCCGTCGGCCAGCAAGGCCCATTCCATGTTCACTTGCGGGCGCTTGCGCAAGGCCCGTTTGCCGGGAATTTTTTCTACGTTGAAGAAGTCTTCCAGCGTGGTGGGTTTTACCTTGCCAATGGTTTCGTCGTTGTACGCGAAGATGTTACCCCACAGCATTACGCCAATGCCACACTCATTTTCCAGCGTCACGGGGAAGAAATCTTCTTTGGCCGGCGTGCCGTCGTCACCCGGCAAAAGGATGTCGCGCGGAATAACCTCCAGCAGGCCTTCTGCGCAGGCGCGCTCCAGGTCAATGGACTCAATGTCGACCACATCCCATTGAATGTTGCCCGATTGCACTTGTGCTGTCATTTCAGCCACACCGCCGGCGTAGCTTTCCATGAGGACCTTTTTTCCGGTTTCGGCTGCATAGGGGTCAACCTGATGTTTCTTTTGGGTGGCACCGTAGGCACCGCCGAACGAAACCACGGTAAGGGGTCGGTCTTGCGCCTGGGCTTGCCCAACAAGGACCATGCCCGCCAATGCAGTTGTTCCCAACAGGGTTTTCAGCGTTCTGTTCATGTTTAGTCTCCTTCAAGAGAGGATGAGTCAGGTTGGAATGCGAAACAATCAGATTGCTGCCAGCGCAGTTCTGCTGATTGCCCCTGACGAAAATGCGGTGCATCGAGCCCGTTCAGTGTTTTTGTGGTGATCGTCGTATCGCTTTGCACGGGGCCGGCAGGGCCTGCGGGTACAGCGAAAAAATCACGAATGAAGTCGCCAACATAGTGACGGGTAACGAAACTGACGGTGAGGTGATTCTCTTGTGAGCCAAGCGCCGCCGGTTCACGGTTGTCATTATTGGGTTGCACGGTGCGCAGTTTTTCCGGGCGAACCGAAATAATGCAGTGCGTGTCTTTATCCTTGCAGTTTCCATTCAGTGCCGTAACCACGGTGCCGTTCGGCAGTTTTGCCTTTACTGCACCGCCGGGCTGGATGCTTTCAATGGTGGCGGGGATCAGGTTGTTTTCGCCAATAAAACTGGCCACAAAGGCGTTGGCCGGCCGTTCGTAAAGCTCGCTGGGCGAAGCAAATTGCTGCACCTTGCCCTGGTTGAAAACCGCAATTCGATTGGACATGGTGAGCGCCTCAACCTGGTCATGCGTTACGTAAACAACTGTGAACCCCAGTTTTTGATGCAGTCTTGTGATTTCAAATTGCATCTGCTCGCGCAGCTTTTTATCAAGCGCGCCCAGGGGTTCGTCCATGAGCACCAGGGCAGGCTCGAATATCAAGGCGCGGGCAAGTGCAACACGTTGACGTTGGCCGCCAGACAGTTGCGCGGGATGGCGGTTGCCGAAATCGTCCATTTCAATGAGTTTGAGATACTCGGCCACTTTCTGCCTGATTTGAGCCCGCGGCAGTTTGCGCACTTTAAGCGGGTAAGCCAGGTTTTCGGCGACGGTCATGTGGGGAAACAAGGCGTAATTCTGAAACACCATGCCAATGTTTCGCTTGTACGGCGGCGTGGCGGTAATGGGTATCCCGTTCATGCTGATATTGCCGCTGGTCACGTTTTCAAAGCCAGCCAGCATCATCAATACGGTCGTCTTGCCGGAACCCGATGGCCCAAGCAGGGTAACGAACTCACCTTTGTTTACATCGAGATTGAAGTCTTTTACAACCAGAGATGCCTGATCGTAGGTTTTCTTAACGTTGCGAAAAGTAAGAAAGGGATCGGTTGCCGCTTTTGGATGTTGCATCGGAACGTTGAGTTATACGCGGAAATGCCGCGCTTGGACGCACGGTCTGCAGGTTGATTTGTTGCTGTGCAGGATATCACTATCGCCATGACTTTGGGCACAAGGGTTTCCCCTGTGTCGCGTGTATGAATGATTGCGACGCGTTATAGTGCGCCATGACTCCGATTGGCAGACATTTCAACACCTTATTGCTTCTGGTATTTTTTGCCTTTGCGCCGGCTTTGGGGCAGCTTGCCGCTGCGCAGTCTGCACTGGGGCATGATGTTGCTTTTCATTGGTATGAAGATGCTGACGGGTCAATGACAGTCGAACAGTTTGTTGCGCTGCCCGACGACCAAACCAGGACAAGCGATCGCGTTGTATCGTTGGGATACACCCGTTCGGCACTGTGGGTACGATTCTTTGCGCCGGTTGGTGAACAGGCACGTTGGTTGCAGTTGCGCCCCAGTTTCTCCGACGATGTCACATTGTTTTATCGGCCTAGCGTAGAGCGGGGAACCGGCGACACTCCGCACCCCTGGGTGGTGCGCCACGCCGGCGATCAATGGCCCCAGGCTCGTGGGGATATCGACTACCGTTTTCCTGTGTTTGTCTTGCCTGCCTTGGGCGCTGCCGATAATGAAACGGGCGCTCGCCCAAGTAGGTTGCACACGCCACCCGGATACGACGTTGTGGTGCGGGTACAAAGTACCAGTGCAGTGTTGTTGCAGGCGTCGCTTTGGTCGCCTGGCGCGTTTGTTCAGGCGTCAACCACAAGTACCGCTTTCTGGGGTTTTTATTTTGGCTTGGCGGCGTTCTCCAGCATTCTGGCACTGATTGCAGCAATCTACCTGCGTCGGCGGCTGGTGTGGGCGCTGCTTGCGTTTTCTTTATCGTATTGGCTGGTGGCATGTATACAGGGCTTTATCGATTGGATGCTGCGGCCGCATTTTGTCGTGATCCAGCACTATCTGACTGGCATTCTTACCTTGCTCACTTATACCAGCCTGCTTTGGCTGGTTATCGAGGCGCTGGATTTACGCAGGCATCATCCACGTTTGAATCGGTTTATGTGGTGCATTATTGGCCTGAATTTGTTTCTGCAAGTGAGCATTCCCTTTGATTTTTACGCGTTGGCAATCGATATCCAGGCCATCGTGTTTATTACCACCGCGGTGGTGCTGGCCTTTAGCGCGTGGTCGATCTGGCGCGACGCACAAAGCGGCGTGATGACATTGGTAGTGGGGTTGATGCCGATGCTGTATGTTGTTGCCGGCTTGCTGGCGTTGGCCTCACTGTTCGGTTGGATTCCCTACAATGAAACGGTCTACGGGCTTTGGCAATACGTCATCATGTTGAACATGTTCACGGTGCTTGCCTGGGTGGCGTTTCTTGTCAGGCAGGAGTCGCGACAAGCACAAAGCCGGGCTCAATTGGCGCGTGAACTTGATATAGAGCGCGAGGCCAGTTTTCATCAAAGACAGTTCATTGGTATGGTAGCGCACGAGTTTCGCAACCCCCTGGCGGTCATTTCCAGTGCGCTGGAAAACTTGCAGCTGAAATCCATTTCCGACGCGCAGCGCCGGCGTCGTTACCGGAATATGCGTCTGGCTACGAATCGGCTGGTTCAGCTTACCGACAATTGCCTGGCCGATTCGCGCCTGAACGCAGAAGGGTTAACGCTGCAATGCGACAAGGTCAATGTATTGGATATTGTGCGTTCCGCCACCGAAGTAGTCGACCGGTCGGAGCGTCATCGGTGGCATTTATCGGTCAATGGTGAAACAGCCTCCAACCATTTACGCGTTGACATTCCCGTTGTCGCCGATCAGGCGATGTTGCGCATTGCATTGTCGAATCTACTTGATAATGCGGTGAAATATAGCGAGCAAGGGTCGGTGGATATCGATGTGACGACTCGCCTGGGTAGCGTTCAGGCCAAGGCGGGCCAGTCTGGGGTAAAAGCGCCTGTCGAGGCAATGAAGGGGCATGTTGTGTGCATTTCGGTTCGGGATCACGGTAAAGGCGTGGCAGCTGCCGACGCGGAGATTATTTTCGAGCGGTATCGACGCCATGCTTCGCAAGAAGGCAGGGCGGGTGTCAATGACCCCGGCGGAACAGGCCTGGGTTTATATGTTGCCCGGCAAATTGCGCGTGCGCATGGCGGCGATCTGGTACTGGCATACAGCAGTGCTCAGGGAAGTTGTTTTCAACTCACGCTACCGGGTGAGCCGTAAAAATGAATATGCAGAATACAGGGCGCCAGGCGCGGATTGCGATTATTGAAGACAACCTTGGCCTGCAGGAGGAGTTGGCTTTTTTTCTTGAGTCCAAAGCTTTTTCGGTATGGGCCGTTTCCAGTGCAGAAGCCTTCTGGAAGCGCTTGCATGCGGCGCCGGTGGACATCGTATTAGTGGATATTGGTTTGCCCGGTGAAGACGGTTTCAGCGTGTTGGATTACTTGCGTGGTCTTGGGCCGTATGGCTTGGTGGTCATGAGCGCGCGCGGCGCCCAAAGCGATCGGGCGCGCGGGCTTGCGCTGGGTGCCGATGCTTATTTGGTGAAGCCGGTGAACTTCGCCGATTTGGCCATTGTACTTGCCCAGCTATGGCAGCGTCTTACGCAACGCAGCGAGTCGGGAGAGACAAAAAAGCACGCGGGTTCGCCCGCCTGGGGGTTGCACGACTCTTGTTTGGTTGCACCGCAGGGGCAAGTATTGAGCCTGACCGAGCAAGAGGGCCGTTTGCTGGAAACGCTGATGCGCTACCCGAACGAGGTGTGCGATAAAACCTATTTGCATGAGCATCTTTTTGGTTTCCACGACGAGCCCGACATACATCGCATTGATGTCGTGTTGAGTCGTTTACGCAACAAGGCGCGAAAGATGCAATTCCCCTTACCGATCCGCGTGGTGTTTGGCAAGGGCATTGTGTTTTTGGTTGATTAGGCTTTATGTGTGTTTATTTATCCACATTGAGACAATTGAGAGATTTGAGACTGGCATCGTGAACGTGATACGTGGCACATTTCCAGCAAACCGTTACTGGAAATACGAATGAAAAAGCCGTTGTTTGTGCCGAATGTTGTGTTGATGTCCCTGTTCGCATATGCGGCCGGCGCTCAGGCCGGTACGGCCAGGGTGGAAACGGATGAAACCGACCCAACGCTTCAATGGCAAATAAATGGCAGTGCGGTTAACTTAAACACCGACATCGGTGTGTCCTCGGGTTTTGAAGCCGGTTTGATGCTTGGCGGACTCTCCAACTTCAAGCAACAAAGGCTTATTGTTTCGAATAGCGCAAACCAGGCCCCGCTTTCCATGACTGCGCAAGTATATGGTATGTACCGGAATAGTCCACAGCCCGCCCACTTGATTTCCAACGCGGGTCAAAGCCTGGTCTCGGTGGTGGGTATGGGTACCAATGACCTGCATAACCATATCGGCGCGGCTGGACCCAATGTTACCGGCACAATTTCAACAAGTGTGTATGCCACGCTTGATGGTGGAAAGTACAACGCCAATGATGGTGGGCCCACCAGTGTTTATCATTTTCGTTCGCAAGGTGCCGATGGTATCAGTGATAACTCGGCTAACAATGAGGCTCGCTTTGGTGCAAATGGCGGAAGCGTGTCGGTTGAACTGTATAACTATGGCAGTGCCCTTGCCGATGTGATCAGTGCTTCAGGAACGCTTGCGCAAGGGTCGAGTAGCTTGCCATGGAAGGCGGGAGCGGCCCTGGTGTCGGCTGTGTCGCAAGGCGGGCAAGGTACGGTTGATGAGCGTCCACACATGCAGAATGTGTCCTACCAAAGTGGCTTTGGTGGCAATGTGTCGGTATCGGCCCCCAACGTAAATGCAGTCTTGACGCTAGATGTGGATGCAAAAGCCAACTCTCCGGCAGTCGGTTTGCTGGCGTTGTCGCGCGGTGGAAACGGTGGTACTCATGGGGATTATTTCGCGCCTAACGGGAAAGGCGGGATCGTTGACGTTACATTTGACTCCTATATAAAGGGCAGCAAGCCCTATTCAATGGGTATTGTGGCCGCAAGTGTCGGCGGCGCGTCACAGCATGGAAGTGCCACCGAGCCTCTACCTTCCGGTGGCGGCAGTGATGTTTCTGTGCGGCTGGAATACGCGGATATCAACCTATCCAGCACGAACACCATTGGTGTGGTGGCAACCAGTACGGCCGAGAGCCCCGATGCCAACGGCAGTATCAGTATGTCGGGCAATAGTTATCGCGATGTGTTGGTATCCCTTGGTTCGTCAGGTTCCATTTCGGTAGGAAATACAACCGACACCGCAACGGCCACCGACACCACAATCGGTATTCTGGCCAACAGCGCAGTAGGCTGGAGCAGTCAACCCTTTCTGGGCACGGCTCCTAGTTCAATGTCATCGCCCGGTAAAGTGGGCAATGTCACCATAGAAAACAAAGGCAGCATCACAGCGCTGGGTAGTGGTGCCATCGGCGTGTTGGCGCAGTCTGTTGCAGGCAACGGTGCCAGCGCCAGTGGTGGCGTTTCGTTGTTTGTCGGTGACGCCGGGGGTGCCGGTGGTACGGCCGGCAATGTGACTTATAAGGGTGACGGCGGCAAAATTATCGCCAAGGGCGCCGGTGCAACGGGTTTGCTGATGCAGTCTATTGCCGGTGGTGGCGGTAATGGCGGAAATGCGAAAGGTTTGTTTGTGGCCGTGGGTGGCCATGGGGGCCATGGTGGTGAAGCCGGTACGGTGAGTTTTTCACAAAAGAACGGCGCCAGCATCACTACTGAAGGGAACTACGCGCAGGGGGTGGTGCTGCAATCGGTTGGCGGTGGCGGCGGTAATGGCGGCCATTCCAGTTCGTATTCAATCGGTACCCCTGACTCGATTTCGATTGGGGGG
>TARA_R100000306_G_scaffold62510_1_pt1 | contig 57212 bp, 55 predicted proteins | sample TARA_R100000306 | Tara Oceans TARA_R100000306 (sample SAMEA2620824) | marine metagenome | biome: marine biome (ENVO:00000447); feature: mesopelagic zone (ENVO:00000213); material: "saline water (ENVO:00002010), including plankton (ENVO:xxxxxxxx)" | depth 1000 m | reverse complement strand
CCGTCGCATGCGGCTACGTACTGGCTGGTGTGCACATATTGGCTGCCGTCATGACGCACAATGACAAGCTCGACAAAATCTTCGTTTTGGCTCAGTGAGGTGACTTCCTCGCCAAAACGAATCCGGGCGTGCGGATATTTGGCCAGGTTTGCAGCCAGCATGGTCTCAAGTACGGGCTGGGCAAAAGCACTGCGTTTTGGGTGTCCGTATTCGGCGGCGGTTGGCGATACTGAAGCAAAAGGTTGACGATCAGGGCCCAGATAAACGGAGCCGTAATCCATGGCGCAGGTGGCTTTCAATGCGGCGTCCAGTTGTGGAATTTGCAACGAGCGCAATGACTCATCATCGATTGAAATGGCTCTGGGTTCCTGGACGGTGGTGTCGTGGCGTTCGATCACCACGACCGGCACATCGTAAGCCGCCAAAAGATTCGCCAGCATGAGGCCGACCGGACCAGCGCCGACGATGGTGACGGGGGTAGGCTTTTCGCTGTTCATGGCTTTATTGTTTTAACTGTGTCGAAGCGGGAGAGTTTTTCTGAAATGCGAGCGGCGGCTGTAACGATAGCCATGACCAAACGATCCTCGTCGTCGGCGCTGGTTCTGTCGGCGGGTGTAACAATACTCAGGCTATGCGCGACATGCCCCGTTGCGCTGAATATGGGGGCGGCGATTCCTTGGCGGCCCGTGTCGACTTCACCGCGTGAAATGCAGTAACCGCGCTTGCGTACTTCACGCAACCCGGCGCTGAACGATTTCCAGTCGTGTCCCATGCCGGCAGCAAGAATTTCCTTCTGGTTCTGTTCATATTCGCGTTTCTGTGTGCGCCAAGGCTGGTGCGCCAGTATGACCTTCGACGTTGCGCCGCGGTAGAGCGGCATGGGCCGGCCGCGTTCATAACTGGTGTGCGCCATGCCATTGCCCGTGGTTTGCTCGCGGATACACATGACCTTGCGCCGATATACCTGGCAAACAATCAGGGTGGAACCCGGCGCCAGCGTGTCGGTCAGTCCGGCCAACACCGGCCCGGCGACTTTTGCCAGCGGATCGGTTACGCGAATGATCCTGTCGTACTCAATGAATGCGGGGCCCAGGCAGTAACCCTGCCCAGGCGCTTCATCCAGATATTCAAAGCGTAACAGGCTTTGAAAATAACGATAGGTACTGCTAACGGGAAGGCCCAGCTCGGCGGCGACCTCTTCCACTGTCCATACCGGACGCTGTTCGGTGAACAGGCGGGGGATGGACAGCATGCGTTCAACCGAGTTGGATTTGTGCATTCCCGCTGCGTCCTTACACCAGTTCGTCGGCGATGGGGTTGCGCAAGAGTCCAACCTGGGTGATTTCAACTTCAATCGTGTCGCCCGGCTTCATGTAGACAGCCGGTTCACGTTTGAAGCCGACCCCGCCGGGGGTACCCGTTGCAATGACGTCACCGGTTTCCAGTGGCGTGAAAGACGACACGTATTCGATGATTTCGCCAATGGAAAAAATCATGTCGGAAATTTTGGCTTGCTGCATGATTTTGCCGTTCAGCCGCGTCGTCAGCGTTTGCGATTCAATATCGGATATCTCATCGCGCGTTACCATCCAGGGGCCGAACGGGCCGGTGCCGACAAAGTTCTTTCCAGGTGTGAATTGGTGCGAGTGGCGCTGCCAGTCGCGAATGGAAGCGTCGTTGTAGCAGGCGTAACCGGCAATATGGTTGAACGCGTCGGCCGATTTAATGTAGCGCCCTGGTTGGCCAATAACGAGTGCCAATTCGCCTTCGTAATCGAGTGCAGTGGAGACCCGGGGGCGAATAATAGGATCACCCGCGGCAATCTGGCTGGATGCAAAACGCGTGAAAATCGATGGATGTGCTTCTTTCGGCCGTCCGGTTTCAACCCGGTGTGTTTCGTAGTTCAGTCCTACGCAGATAATTTTGTTCGGGTTGGGAATGACGGGTAGCAAATGAACTTCATGGGTGGATAGAGCCGGGGCCAGTTTCAATGCCGCTTGCGCTTCTTCCAGCCCACTTGCCAGAAGTGATTTCAGGTCGGCATAGCGATGGCCCAGCACGGCCGAGAGGTTGGCGACCTGTTGGTCATTGATTTGGGCCCCATAGCCCGACTGGCCGTTGCGACCAACAAAAGAAACTAAACGCATGGATGCTCCTTGGTGAATGGGGTTTTAGCTGCGCAGATAAGCTTTGCCCCAGCTGTTCAGGGTTTTTTCGCGATGTTGCCAGGATCCGGTTGGTCGGTCTTCGGTAACGAGCTCAAGCTCGGCAGATATCTCCAGCCAATTGGTATCCGGGTCGCGGATCATGAAGAAAAGGTTCTTGCCGGGACCATGGCGTCCGGGACCCCAATCGAGCAGGATGTCTCGTTCGGATAAAAAGTCCGCCCAGTCACGAATGAGGTTCCATTCGCCAGCCTCATAGCAATGGTGGTCGAATGAGTTCTGCCCGGCTACGAATATGGCCAGGATATGGTGTTCGTTTCCTGCGCGCAAGAACGATGAGCGCAGGCTGCCGTCGTCGGCGTAGACGTTATCGCTGATTCGCATGCCCAGCGTCTTTTCGTAGAAATCGAGCATGGACTGAATATTCGTGGTGCCGAAGGCAAAGTGCTGCAGGCGCGCGGGAAGGCCGGCGTCTTGCGTTCGGTTAGCGTCGTCATGACCGATAACCAGATTGTGGCCGTCGGGATCGCTGACGGTGAACGCGTTGTTGTCGAAAAATGGCGACAGGGAGGGTCGGGTTGGAATGCCGGCTTCTTCAATATGCGTTCTAAGCTGCGTCAGTGCTTGGGCCGATGGCAGATTCCAGGCGAAATAATGCAATGTTTTCGCCTCGCCGGGATAGAACACCATGCGGCGTTCACGACCTTCACAAACGTACTCGCCGGCATCGCCCTGCGAGACGCGCATTTGCATGGCTTGCCCGTAAAAAGCAGCAATGGACTCCGGGTTGGGGCTGTTAACGGCTAAATGATCGAGTTGGGCGGTGAGCAGACTCATGGCGATCTCCTGGTGATAGGTCGGTACAGCGTGACGCACTATCTTATATTTCGATAAAAACGTTTTATTTATTTATCATTTTTACCATATTTTGATAAAGATAAAATAATTAGGTGTAAAAAAACCGCGAAACATATCACGGTTTTTAGGGGTAAGGCGTCGCTGGTCGTTATGCTGCAGCGCTTTCGCTCCGCCAACCCTCGACGTCTGCCAGGCGATCCAGCGCATTCTCGAGCAGCGAACGTGCCTGTCCGGTGGTTCGTTGCAAATCGTGATGCAGTGCAGCGTCTTGTGGACTGCGATTGACGCACTCGGCACTGTATTGTTCAAAGCTCTTCAAACTCAGAATGAGTTCGATCAGGTGGCGAGGACATTCGCAATAAGGACTATTGGAGGCCGCCAGGAACTGGCTCAGGGTTTCATCGCTGAATCGGGGCGCGGGAGGGTATTCGCTTGAGTTCAGATTGCTTGACGCAATGGGTGATGGCTGGCTGTTGTTGTGCAACAAGGTCTGGCACAGCAGGGCAACTTCGTGTGGATCCGATGATGCGCGGGCAACTTTAATGCCGCCTTGACGCAGCCTGCGTACAACCTTACCCGGTGCAAATCGGTATAGCACGATCGCCTGACTGGCATCGCAAGCTTGTTGAATGCGACTGACAATACCCGGTGTGTCGTCAGTCAATGTGGGCAACTCGACAATTACCGCTTCGATGTGAGCGTCTTTGAACAGTGCGGCCGCTTCCGCCGGCACCATGGTGTGGCACGTTACGCGCAAGGCAGAATGCTTCAGGGCTTCGATGACATTTGGGCTGGCAACGAAGGCGCCTGCGATGCCCACATGATATGTTTTTGTTGGCTTTTCAGGGGCATTGCGCATATTCTGCAGGCTTGCTGTGGGCAAATGGGCAATAGAGCCAATTGGGTAACCGGCGTCAACCAATTGTTTAATCAGGGTAAGGCGCTGAATATCTTCATTGGAGTACAAGCGCTGACCGCGCGGACTGACGCGGGGACCAACAACTTTGTAGCGCCGTTCCCACACGCGCAAAGTCTCAACAGGTACGCCTGTCAGACGGGCTGCTGTGCCGCTACGGTAGCCTTCAGGCTTTGCGGAAGATTCGTTTTCTGTCATGGGCCTGTCCATATTTTATTTAAAGAAAAATGTTTTTGTACGGTTATTGAACCGGTTTAAGCGTTTCAATTTAGATTCTAACGGTATTCATGAAAATAAAAAACGGTGAACCGCTCAATATCGGTTCACCGTTTCAGGGACAGTTTTTTTGACCCGCTAATGCGTTTTATTTTGCCCCATGCAAGTCGAGGCGGCGGCGGTCTTCCTTGTACGGGGCCGGCTGCACAGTAGCGCGAATTGCCTTTTGCGGGCCGTCGGGGTACCCCCAATAAACCTCAACCTGGTTTCCAATCGCTGCCTGGTCAATGTCGATGGTGCACAGCGAGAGCATTTCGCGAAAGTAAAAGCTGAAGCCTCGTGCAGTTGCAATGCCCACTTCGCGACTGCCTTTCATGACTTTGTCTGCCCACATAAAGCCGCGTTGGTCTCGTGGCATGTCCATGAAGGGGTAGTCTTCGCCTTGGCGGAATAATGAAGCCTGGACATCCAGAACATCGTCGGCATTCCAGACCAGCGTGCGCATGGCACGGCGTGGATTGGCCACTTCGCGCTCCAGCGCTTCGCGCCCAATGAAATCATGATCGAATTTGATGTTGCGTGACCAGCCCAATTCCACCGGGCTACGGTAATAGTCGCTGACGTGCTGGCCGTTGAAACTGCCGGCTACGTTGAACGTCGTGGCAAAAGCAGGCATGGCGGCACGAAATTCGTTGGCATAGTCGATCATGTCTTCGCTGAAAATGGCCGGCAGGTAATCAACCACAATGGTGGGGAAGCAGGCTTCCAGGTGATTGATGGATGAGACGCGTCCGCCGATGCGTCTTAAACCGAATTCTTCACCGGCTTTCTGAATGGTGTCCATGATTTCCGGGCCCCATTCCTTCGGTCCCTGCAGCTCAAAGCCTATTTCACCCGACATACCCTGGCGCAGGGCCCAGATCTTATGGCCACAAATTTCAATTTGCCCCTGGTGCATGAATTTAATGTCGCGCAAATTGCCCTTGGCAACTTTTTCCAGGATGGCAAGTGAATTAGGGCCGGCTACCTGGTAGATAAACCAGTCGTCGGGGATGGTCTGGGCATCGTAGTTGCCATGGCGCAGGTTGTAGTCAACCCAGAACCCGCCGCGCCCGTGCAGCATGAATTCCTCTTCACCCAGTCGGCTTAAAACGCCCTCGTGAATGACCTTGCCATCTTTATTGGTATGAATAAGGTGTTTTGCCTGTCCGACTGCGAATTTGGCCAGGCTATTGACTGACACGTCGGACAGCAGGCGTAGTGCGTCTTTACCGACAATGCGTCGTTGCCACAGGAACGACCAATCGCCGATTGATGCGGTTTTTTTCCATGACATGCTTTCATCGAGCCAGTCGGTGTACTCGGGCAGTCCGAAGCGTACAGAGAAATAGCCCGGAGGGGTTTTGCGCATATCGGTAACGGATGGAATCATGACTTTGTCTCCTTGTTCTGGTCACTTTATGTATCTGTGTCGGCTTGTAGATAAGTGTACATAATTATGATTTTTCCAGGCGCTGGCCAAGCTGTTCAAGCTGTTTCTGGATGTGATCAAGCTGCTCGTGCAGATGATCTTTCTCGGCTTGTTCCAGGCGGTCTTTTTCCCATTGCTGCTCTGCCTGTTCCGCTTCGTGAAAAGTTTGCATGGTGTTCACGATAATGGCAATGAACAGGTTCAGCATGGTGAACGTGGCAATCAAAATGAAGGGAATGAAAAAGGCCCAGGCCCAGGGAAATGTTTCCATAACGGGACGGGTTATACCCATCGACCAGCTCTCCAGCGTCATAATCTGGAAAAGCATTCATGTTGACGAAAACGTGAGATTCGAACGCCGATATTCTAGAAGAAGTGGTAATGCGTCAAGAAAATCGGTTCGGGAATGGGGAAGTCGTTGTTTTTTGCAGACCGACTGCCTATAAAGACTTTGTCGCCCGCTAAAAATATTTTCGAACACTATTTTGTACTTGCTTGTGTGACAATCAAGATGTCGTAATGGGATCATTGTATTGATCCTTTTCTCTTCTATTCTGGAGGCACTATGGTAGTACTAGATAAATTTGAAATGCCGAATATCGATCTTGAAGGGATTGTTAAGCATCTCAAGGAAACCGGTAAATATACGCACCAGTTGTGGCTGAACGACGAGTCGCTGGCATTTATTGCCCGTGGCCGTACTTATCGCAGTGAGTTTCATATTAATCCCAGCTACGAGATTCAGTACTCTTTAATTGGCGATCTCGACCTGCATTACCGCACACCCGAGGGCGAGACAAAAATAGCGCATGTTCCGCAGGGGTCGGTTTTGTATCAAGAGCCGTTCGTACCGCACTCACCCCGTTTCGCGCCGGATGCATTTCAGTTCATTATCGAGCGTGCACGCAAGCCAGGCGAGATCGATCGTTTCCATTGGTTCTGTCCGAAGTGCGACAACTTTTTGCACGAAGAAACCTACGTGGTCGACGATTACCGCAAAGACCCTGTTGGTCGTGCTTACGATAACTACTATACGTCACTGGAATTCCGTACTTGCAAGAAGTGCGGCACTGTTGCGCCGGGGCGCGACTAACCTCAAGGCGGGACATTTTGACGCTACTTGAAACTCAGATTCGCCCGGAGTCAACCGCGCTGCTGGTGGTTGATATGCAGAATGATTTTTGCGCTCAAGACGGTTATTTGCAGCGCGAGCGTGGTTATGACGTGAGTTTTGCGCCTGCGCTGGCCGAGCGCATTCAGGGGTTGATCGACGCGGCCCGCAAGGTTCGCATGCCGGTTGTCTGGGTGCGTTCCGTTTACGATTTCAAATATCTGAATGCACCTTATCGGTTGAAGCGGGGCGAAGAAGGGTGTTGTCTCGAGGGAACCTGGGGCGTTGAGTTTTTCCACTTGCAGCCCGAGCCAGATGAACTGGTCGTAGTCAAACACCATTACAGCGCTTTTTTTGAAACAGACCTGCATGCCCGGCTGCAGTCGTTGGGGGTGGAAACATTGGTTGTGACGGGTGTTGCCACCAATGTTTGCGTTGACTCTACGCTGCGTGAGGGCTTTTTCCACGGCTACCATATCGTGGTGCCCGAGGATTGTGTAAACAGCAATAGTAAAGCCGGCCACGAAGGAACGCTTGCCACAGTGCGCAATAACATTGGCATTGTTTGCCAGTCGGAGACCATTATTGCTTTGCTGTGAACACCGGCCTTTGGTTGGCAATTGCTTGGAAAGCGGCTTGCCGGTTGCTATTGGGGCCCCATCGGTTGCGCCTTGACGGGGCCCTGTTATTCACGGACCCCAAATCGGCAGAAAGGAGGGGTGGTCGGTACGGCCGGGGTTGTTCCTGATCCGGCATATGAACGGTTCGGCAAAGTGCATTGGCAACATGAGAATGTCCTGCTCTACGCACTCTTTCAATACCGCCAGGCGGGTTTCCAGTGCTTTTACACGGTCATCATCGAAACGCGACCATACTTCCGGGTAGGGCAGCTGGATGGGGTGGTGAATAACATCGCCGCAGAACAGCGCGTGGTTGTGCTGATCCTTCAGCCTGATTTTTGCGTGCCCGGGCGTGTGGCCAATGGCACTTTCAACAGTCAGCAAGTCGTCAACGGTATAACCATCATCCACCAGTAACATTTGCCCGGCTTGGGCAATTGGCAGAATACTGTCTTCGAATACGTTTTCTTCAGCATCCGTGTGAACATAGTCCGGGCGCCGGTTATCCCAGCGTTCGAACTCTGTGCGGGAAAAAATATACTTTGCATTGGGGAAAGTAGGTATCCAGCGTCCATCGACAAGCCGCGTATTCCAGCCAACGTGGTCTGCGTGAAGGTGGGTGCACATGACAAAGTCCACATCTTCGGGCCGGGCACCGGCCGTGGCCAGGCGTTCCAGCCAGGGTTCATTGCGCATATTGAACCGTTCGTTGTGGGGGCGTTGCTTGTGGTTGCCGACACAGCCGTCAATCAATATGGTGTGGTGTTCGGTGCGAACCAGCCAGCTGTGAATCGTTGAGGTGATTTTGTCGGATTCCGGATTGTAAAAAGTCGGCACCAGCCAGTCTTTATGGGCCTCGAACATTTCGGGGCGAACTTCCGGAAACATGAAATTGCTGATAAAGCCGGGGCCGTAATAGTCTTGAACACGGGTGATTTCCACTTTGCCCAATTGCAACCCATGGCCGCAGCAGTTAATGTCAAACCCTGATGTCATGCGCGTTCCTTTGCTGTTATGTTTGAACTGTTATGTTTGAAATATCCAAGAAAAATCGATTTTAGTGCCGGGCGCCACTATGGAAATGTGTTACTTTTGCTAACTGCGTCACATGTAGGGTTTTATTTTCACACGCGAGTGCGTGAATTTTTTTAAAATCACTACGCATATAAAATTTTTAGGCAGTATTAGAAGTATTTTGGTATCGACGCAGCAGGGCGTTTAGCGCAAGAATAGGCGTCTTTTCGTTACCATGCCAAAGTTCGGGCACGAATCGCTGTGATCCAATGTAATAACGTTTTATCAACGGAGGCTCCATGAAAAATATCATTAGTCGCACATTATTGAGCTTGCTGGTTGCCGGTGGTTTTGCCACCCAGGCCAACGCAGCGGAAAAGGTAACCCTTAAGGTTGCACACTTCCTGCCGACCGCAACGACAGCCCACTGGGACATGATCGTACCGTGGTGCGAGAAGATCAAGAAAGAGTCCGATGGCGGTCTGGAATGCCAGATCTATCCAGCCATGCAATTGGGTGGTACGCCTCCCCAGCTGTTAACGCAAGCACGTGACGGTGTGGCCGATATTGTCTGGACATTGCCCGGTTATACCCCAGGGCGCTTCCCTATTTCCGAGGTGTTTGAACTGCCGTTCTTTGCGCCCGATCACCAGAACACATCGCGTGCCTTGTGGGAATTTGCAGAGAAGCATGCGCTTAAAACAGAGTTCGCCGGACTCAAGCCGATTGGCATCTGGGTCAATGGGCCAAACTACTTTCACCTGCGTGACAAAGAGGTCAAGACAGTTGCAGGGATGCAGGGTTTGAAAATCCGCGCTGCTTCACGTATGAGCAATAAATTCCTGACGGATATCGGCGCCAACGCAATGGGCATGCCACTGCCGCAAGCGGTTGAGGGTATTTCCAAAGGCGTGCTCGATGGCCTGATGGTGCCATGGGAAGTGGTGCCTTCGGTGAAACTCGACGAGCTCACCAAATACCATGCCGAGGTCAAAGACGAGTCAGGTAATTTCATGGCGACTTCGACGATGGTTTATGTCATGAATCAAGCCAAATACGACAGCCTGCCAGACAACCTGAAAAAAGTCATCGATGACAACAGCGGTGCCGAAACGTCTGCCTGGATCGCCAGCCGCTTTCAGGCCGCTGACGTACAAGGTCGTAAAGCTGCCGAGGAAGCCGGTGGCGTCATTTATGAATGGTCTCAGGAAGAAGTGAACAAGTTGAAAGACGCGTCTTCCGAAGTCGCCCAGCAATGGATCGACGAAATGAATGACAAAGGCATGGACGGCCAGGCTTTGTATGACGATGCCCGTGCATTGGTGGAAAAATATAATAAAAAATGAGTGTTTCAATCTTTTCGCAAGTACGTAAGTACGTAGAAGGTTTTTGCGCGGTACTCGCGGGGGTGGGCTTCTTCCTGTTAATAGGGGAAGCCCTTCTTTCCGTTACCAGTATTATCGGGCGCAATACAATCGACTACGGCGTGCCCGGCGACTATGAATTGGTTCAGTTGTTGACGGCCGTGGCTATTGCCATGTGCCTGCCTTACTGTGAATTCAAACGCGGGCATGTTTTTGTCGACTTCTTTACTTTGTGGGCATCCGACCGGCTCAAGCATGTTCTGGACGCAATAGCCGCACTGATTCTGGCAGCGGTGTCTTTTCTTATTGCCTGGCGCACTTATGTGGGTATGTGGGAAATCCGCGATTATGCGGAAAGCACCATGGTACTGAACGTGCCGGTATGGTGGGCTTATATTCCTCTGCCCATCTGCTTTGCGCTGCTGGGTGTTGCCGCATTGTTCAATTTTCATCTCGAATGCTCAAAGCGTGATTCATGACTAGTGTTGAAATTGGGCTGGCAATGCTGGCCTTCATGATGGTGCTGCTTGCACTGCGGGTTCATATTGGTATCTCCATGTTCCTGGCCGGCGCCGTCGGTTATGTATGGATTACCGGGCTTAACCCGCTTTTGTCGGTGCTCAAGCATGCACCGTTTTCCCGTTTTTCCCTGTACGATTTGTCGGTGGTGCCGCTGTTCCTTTTAATGGGGCAGTTCGCAACGCATGGTGGGTTATCGCGTGCGCTTTTCAAGGCGGCAAACTCGTTTGTGGGGCATTGGCGTGGCGGTATGGCGATGGCCGGTGTGGGTGCGTGTGCCAGCTTTGGCGCAATTTGTGGTTCGTCGCTGGCGACCGCGGCAACCATGACCCAGGTCGTATTGCCTGAGTTACGCCGTCATCAGTACGCGCCGTCGTTGGCTGCCGGGTCCATTGCTGCGGGCGGTACGCTGGGCATATTGATTCCGCCGTCTGTTCCGCTCGTTATCTATGCCATTATGGCGCAGCAAAATATCGCCAAATTGTTCATGGCGGCCCTGGTTCCAGGGATTATTGCCGCTATTGGCTACATGATTGTCATTGGGATTGTGGTGCGTCGTAATCCGGGCGTGGCCGGGCCCGGTGTCGAGCCGCATTCCTGGCGCGAGCGTATGCAAACGTTGGCTAAAACATGGCCGGTCGTGCTGATCTTCCTGGTGGTCATCGGTGGTATTTACGGTGGTATTTTCACACCCACCGAAGCAGCCGCCGTAGGTGTTCTGGCTACAGGTGCCGTGGCGTGGAAGTCGGGCGGCCTTAAGAATGGCGGTCTGGCAGACAGTATTTCCGGAACGGCCAAAGGCACGGGCATGATCTTTTTGATTCTGCTCGGCGCCGATATGCTGAATTCGCTGATGGCAGTCAGCCAGATCCCGAACGTGACGTCCGACTGGGTTCAAACGCTGGGTATTCATCCCATCGGCATTATGCTGGTGCTGATTCTGATCTACGTGCTGTTGGGTTGCGTCATGGACAGCCTGTCCATGATTCTAATCACCATTCCGATTTTCCTGCCTATTGTGATGGGCCTGGAGTTTTACGGACTGGCGCCGGATGAAAAAGCGATCTGGTTCGGGGTGATTGCGCTGGTTGCCATGGAAATGGGGCTGATAACGCCACCGGTGGGGATGAATGTGTACATTATCAACGGCATTGCCAAAGATGTGCCGATGGCCACAATTTTCAAAGGGGTCGTGCCATTCATCATGTCTGACCTGGTTCGCCTCGCCCTGATGGTTGGGCTGCCGTCCATCACGCTCGGCTTGCTTTGGCTGTTCCCAACTTAAGGAGCATGTGAACAATGCCTATTGCCAGACTATCCATTATGGAGGGCCGAAGCGCAGAAGACGTGGCCAAGCTGATCGACGCGGTAACCGAGGCAATACATGCGTCTTTGAATGCACCTCATCAGAACATTCGTGTTCTGGTTGATGAGGTTCCGCGCACCCATTGGGGGATTGCCGGTATTTCTGCAGCCGAGCGCGGGGAGCGCTAGCGCTCCCTGGTCTTGTCATTATGCTTGCGGCCCCTAAACATCTTCGGGCGTTTCACGCCATATGCAAAGAGGGCAGCATGAAAAGAGCGGGAGACGCGCTGCGTCGTTCCCGCTCTGCCATTTCTCATGCCATCGATGAACTGGAGTCGGAAATTGGCTTCAGTTTGTTTGAGCGCAACCCGCATGGCATGCTGTTGACCGAGTTCGGCAACATACTTTATCGGCGTGTTGAGTTCGCTTTTCAGGAAATGGCGGTGGCGCGTCGCAGTCTCGAAGCACTTGACGCAAATCGGCTGCTGTCGACCAATGCGCCTGTTTTCTCTTTGGCGATCAGCCTCCAACGTCTCAATATTTTTTTGAAATTTGCCCAATTGCGGCATATGAGCGCTGTTGCCAGGGAGCTTGGCATCTCACAACCTGCCGTCAGCATGGCCTTGCGCGACCTTGAGCAAAGTATTGGCATTGCGCTTTATGAGCAGGTTGCCGGATCCTTTCGCTTTACGCGTTCCGGTGATGTTTTGCTGAGTCATCTCAAGCGGGCTTTGGTTCAGTTGCGGCTGGCTCAGGCCGAAATGAATGGGGTCAAAGGACGATATGAAGGGTCGATTGCAGTGGGTGCGCTGCCTTTTGGAGGTGCCAGCATTTTGCCGCCGGCCATTTCGCGTTTGTTAACGACCTACCCGCAGTTGAAAGTTTCCACACACGAAGGGTCGTTCGATACGCTGGTGGCCGGTTTGTGGTGTGGTGACCTGGATTTGGTTTTGGGGGCGCTTCAACCGTTGGATCAGCATGCGGGGCTGGTGAGTGAACGTTTGTTCGATGATCCGATTGTCGTTGTTGCGCGAGCCGGTCATCCCCTGGCCCAACAGGCCAATGTGACGCTGGAGCATGTGGTTGACGCCGACTGGGTGCTTCCTGCCGCCGGTACGCCAACGCGGGAGGCTTTGTTTTCGGCACTTCAGCAGAAGGGAATTAACTGTCCCCGGATATCGGTTGAGTCGTCGGATGTATCAACGATTCGTGGTTTATTGCTTGAAAGCAATTTAATCAGCGCCGGTGCGCGACGGTTGTTTCACCATGACCTGCAGTCGGGGGCGTTGGTTCGCCTGGCTGATGGCTATCCTATTGCCCAGCGATCAATCGGGATTCTGACGCGCACGCAAGCCCATTCGTCGCCACTGGCACAGCTGTTGATGGAGGAAATCCGTACTGTTGCGCGGTTGGTGTCATGACAAAATCTTCAATTTCCTGTACAGTTTAATATCGATTTTTTAGCAATAAATCGATTGCTCTGGTTAGTATCATAAAAATTAAGGATTCCTATGCTTCCCCCACGTATAGACAAAGAAATTGTGCGTAACTCGATTGGTGAATACGCCGATAAGAATACAAGTGTCGAGGAGCGCAGCAAGATTTATGAGGAGTTGTTGGGCTTTGTGCCGCCTCGCATTGAAGCGCGTTTGCATGTCACCGGCGCACTTGATCCGCAAATTGTTGAAATGCAGGAACGGATGCGTGAGCATGCCATGTATCCAAAATGCTTCGATGTCAAAACCGCGCAACTCATGCTTTTTGGCATGTTGTTAATGGACGGTAGCGATGCTTCCGTATTGCATGGCATTGCGGCACGCAAGGCGGGTGCATCATGGGAAGAAATGCAAGCCGTCGTTAACTTGTGTTTCCTGTTCCGCGGTATGTCGGCCGCGAACCGCGGCGCGGAACAGCTTGCCAACATTGCCAAGCGTGAAGCTGCCGACACCGACAAATAATCTGCCAATTGTGTTTACAGGGAGTTGTTATGCCGAAAGAGATCATTCATAGCCAGTCTGCACCAACGACCGGTTTTACCAATCAAAACACGCCTTCTCCTTTAGCGCAGGCGATTCGCGCCGGCGATTTCCTTTATGTTTCCGGACAAGGGCCATTGAATCCCGAGACCAAAGAAGTGGTGTCCGAGGACATTCAAGAGCAAACTGTTCAGGTCCTGACCAATTTGCGCTCTGTCCTGGAGGCGGGTGGCGCCACCATGGCTCAAGTTGTCAATATGCGGGTGTGTTTACGCAACGTGGCAGATTTTCCCGCTTTTAATGAAACGTTTCGCGAGTTTATGCAGGGAGAGAAGACCACGCGTACTTGCACGGGCGGCACGCCACATCGCAAAGGTGTGAATATTGAGGTCGATTGCGTGGCTTATCTGGGCTGAGGCAAAGCGCCGAGCCCTATAGTTTTAGCTAAAAAGCGCTTGGATCAGACGGCTTGCCAGGCCAGGGTCAAACCTGTGCCTGGCAAGCCGTTTTACGATTGGTTGATTTGTTGGTTCAATGCGTTCAGCGCGTAAGCCGATGTGCGCTCAATATGGTTGCGCAAAAGCGCGCAAGCTTCATCAGCATTGCGCGTAACGGTTGCGTGACATAGCGCTTCATGTTCCTGGCGCACATCGCGATCGATTGGCGTATTTTTCAAGAAAATACGACGATAGCGGTCGTTCAGATCGTGCAGGGTATTACAGAAATGCAGCAGCAAGGGCAAATTACATGCAGCCACCAGCTTTCGGTGGAAAGCGGCATGCGTTGCTTCCCACTGTTTCATTTGATCGCCGTCGACATGAACGCGCTCAATCTTGTTCAAGCGATGCAAGGCGGCAATGACATCGCCTTCCCATTCGTCGTCGCCCAGGCGAATCGATTCGCGTAACGCAAAGCTTTCCATTTCACAACGCAAGCGGGTGATTTCGGTGAGATTGGCGGGTGACGTGGGCGCCACTTTGTAGCCGCGTTGGCCTTCTGCTGCCACGTAGCCCTCGGCGCATAATCTTGATAGCGCTTCCCTTAACGGGCTCAGGCTCACCCCAAACACCCCGCGCAATTCATCCAGGCGTAATTTCGAACCCGGAATCATCTTGCCGCTGACGATGTTCTCACGCAGTTTTTCCGCAATGGAATTCGACAAGGTTTGAGATGCATCAAGCTTTGTGAGTGTTGACATGGAAAACCCTTAGGTCAGTTTCTTGACAGGAATTATAAACGACTCTACAGTTCATCGATATTAGCTTAATAAATCGGAATTAGGAGAAAAAATCGATGGGAATTCAGAATGTCGACCGGACATTGCCGTCGAATCAAATGGTTTTTGAGCTGCGTCGCGATGCCGACAAGTTTCGCAAATTCCAGAACGATATAGAAGCCTCGATGGCGGATTTTGGTTTGACGCCCGAGGAGCGAGAAGCCTGGCGCAATATGGATATTGCCAGCCTGGGTGCTTTGGGTGTTCATCCTTACTTTCTTCCGCAGGTGAGTCGGTTGTTCAAAGGTGGTGGATATAACCATAACGATAGCGATGCGGCACGCTTGTACGCCGAGAAAATGGGTATTTTGAAGGAAGGGAGCTGAGAATGGCGCAATTAGTTGCAACAATGGGTATTGCGCATGCGCCGGGCGTAACCGGCTGGCTTGATCGCGCACCGAAGGAAGAGCAGGATGCGGTGCTGGCCGGCTATGCCGAATTCGCGCGCCGCATGCAGGCATTGAAGCCCGACGTCATTATCGGCGTTGCCAATGATCACTTGCTGAATTTCCCCATGAGCAATATTCCGGACTTTTGTATTGGAATTGGAGATCACTGGGATGGTCCGGCGCCCTGGTTCAAAGACTGGTTGAATGTGCCCGACTACGAAATTGCCGGCCATCGCAACATGGCGCGTGCATTGGTGCGTGAATCAGCCAAGGCGGGAATCAACCACGCATTTGCCGAGGAATTGTTGTTCGACGATAACTGGTCGGTACCGCTGAAGTTTCTATTCCCCAAGTACGACGCCAAATTTATACCCATTCATATGAATCCCATCGTGCCGCCAACGCCGTCATCCGGACGTTGCCTGGAAGTGGGCAAGCAGATAGCGCGCATTGTGCGTGAGTATCCCAGCGATGAGCGTGTGGTTGTCATGGCCACTGGCGGTTTGTCGCATGATCCCGGCGGTGTCGACTACTTCACGGTTCACGAAGATTTCGATCGCTGGTTCATGGGTTTAATGGAACAGGGCGACGTCAAGAAAGTCGAGCGTGAGTTGCCCTTTGAGAAGTATCTCGAGGGCGGCGATGGCGGTGGAGCCGAGTTGCTGGCCTGGCTGGTGGCCATGGGGGCCGCTGCGGAAGCCGGGCGCCCCAACGCGGAAAGTGTGTTCTATGTTCCGTCAGTGCCGTTGCGTTGCGGCATGGGCGGCTCCTATTGGGATTTAAGCTAAGGGGGCCACGTGACGCAAAACAAAAAAATACCGTCCGTCGGCGAGTTGCTCTTGTCGGGGTCAGTCGCCCTTGTGATTGTGGATATGCAGAATGATTTCTGCGCGCATGGCGGGTATATCGACACCGTAATGGGTAAAGACGTGGCGGCTGCGGCCACGATCGGCGATAACTTGAATGCACTGATCGGTGCGGCTCGAACTGCGGGTGCGCCGGTTGTCTGGATCGGCTCCGATTACTCGCCGCAGCGTATTCCTGCAGCGATGCAGCGCAAACTTGATCAGCGTGGCATAACGGCTGTGTGTTGTGAGCCGGGGACATGGGGTGCCCAGTGGTTCGGGGTTGAACCCATGCCCGACGAAAGTGTTGTGATTAAACATGCATACAGTGGGTTCTCGGGCACGCCATTGCATCGGATATTGCAGGAAAAAGAGATCAAGACACTGGTTTTTGCCGGTGTACAGACGCAGGTGTGTGTCGAGTCAACGGTGCGTGAGGCGCACTCTTTGGGGTATGTGGCCGTTGTTGTGAAAGATGCCGTGGCGTCACACACCCCTTCGTTGCACGAGGCCAGTTTGATGAATATGCAGTTTCTTTTTGGGGAGCTTTGCGATACCGCTGATGTTGTTACGCAGTGGTCACCCCGGTTGTTGTCCTAAAGCATCGCGAAAGCCTGTTGGAAATCAGATAATCAAGGAGAATTAAATGAAACGCCGAACCGTTCTGGGCAGCCTGGCGGCTGCCGTACTCGCATTAAGTTCCAATGTTGTTGCTGCACAAGAAAAAGAACCGATCCGTGTCGGTGTGATTACTGAAATGTCGGGTCCGTTTGCCGATTATGGTCGTCAGGTTCAAACCACAATCGAGGCTTTTCAGAAAGCCAAGGGTGATACGGTTGATGGCCGCAAAGTGGAAATTATTTATCGTGATACCACCGGCCCGAATCCGGAAGTGTCACGCCGTGCGGCGCAGGAACTGGTTTCCGTAGAAAAAGTCGATTTCCTGGCCGGGTTTGGGTTGTCTCCCAACGCCATGGGTGCAGCACCGATTGCAACCGCCTCCAAAACGCCCATGATCATCATGAATGCGGCAGCGACTTCAAATATTGTGATGCGCTCGCCCTACATTGTGCGCGCCTCATTCACACTGCCGCAGGTATCCGCACCATTGGCGACCTGGGCCGTTGATAACGATATTAAAACCGTTTACACCGTCGTTTCAGACTACGGCCCCGGTCTGGATTCCGAGAAAGCGTTCATCAAGGCGTTTGAAGCAGCCGGTGGCAAAGTCCTGGGTAGTGTGCGCGCCCCAATGGCCAACCCGGAATTCGGCCCTTATCTGCAGCGTGCCAGCGATGCCAAGCCAGATGCCATTTTTGCGTTCGTGCCTTCCGGCGACACCGGCGTTCAGCTGCTTAAATCCTACGAGCAACGTGGTTTGAAAGAGCAGGGAATCGATCTGATCACGACCGGCGATATCACCGATGACGTGTTCCTGGATCGCATCGGCGATGTTGCGTTGGGTCTGGTCACCAGTCACCACTACTCGATGGCCCATGATTCTCCCGAGAACAAGGCCTTCATCAAGGCGTATCAGGACGTTCATGGCCCCGATGAACGGGTGAATTTCTACATGACCGCAACCTGGGACGGCATGAACATGATGTACGACATTATTCGTGAGCTTGATGGTGATATTGATGGTGATAAAGCGGTAGAAATAGCCAGGAATATGAAAATCACCAGCCCGCGCGGTCCGGTTGAGTTCGATGAGAATCGTGATGTGGTGCAAAACGTCTACATTCGCCGCGTCGAGAAAGTCGATGGCAAGCTTTATAACGTTGAGTTCGACACGATCCCCATGGTGAAGGACCCCGGTAAGGACGAATAATCCGGACCCACTCGCATTTTTGCAATTAAACCTGTTTGTACAACGATAAAACTGATATTAAGCGACTAAACCTATGGTGAATTTTATAGGGGTCGTGATTGACGGTGTGTCCTATGGAGCGTTGCTTTTCCTGCTCTCCATAGGACTGTCAATCACTTTGGGAATGATGGGGTTCGTGAACCTTGCCCACACCGCCCTGGCAATGGTGGGCGGCTATTTTGTGGTGAGCTTTACGAATTATCTGGGTTGGCCGTTTGGTGTTTCTGTTTTGGCGGCCGTTGCATTGGCAACGCTCGTGGGAATGGTACTGGAACGCTCCTTATTTCAACTGGTGTACCGGCGCAGCCCTTTGGCCCAAGTGCTTCTGACCATTGGCGTCATGATGATTGTGGGTGCGTCGGTGACTTACCTTTGGGGGCCGTCTCTGCAACTCATTCAAATACCCGAAGTCCTGAAAGGTCGTGTTTATCTTGGAGACGAGGTTTCCTTTTCCCGTTATCGCCTGCTTTTACTGGTGATCAGCGTGGTTCTGCTGGTTGTACTTACTTTGGCTTTGGATAAAACGCGCTTTGGGTCCATGGTACGCGCAGCCGTTGATAATCAGCGCGTGGCAGCGGCTTTGGGCATTCCCATTCAGAAGGTGTTCATGGTGTGCTTCGCCGTGGGAACGGCTTTGGCCGGCCTGGGTGGCGCGCTGGGTGTCGAGGCCCTTGGCCTGGATCCGGCATTTGCCATTAAGTATCTTGTACTGGCTTTGCTGGTTGTGGTTGTGGGCGGCGCAGGTTCGATCAGCGGGACCTTTATTGCCGCCATGGCCCTGGGTTTTTTCGATATTGCGACCAAGTACTACCTGCCTGATCTGGGCTCGTTCGCCATGTACGCAATCATGATTCTGATTCTCATGGCCCGTCCGCAAGGTTTGCGTGGTCTTAAAGCGGGAGGTGTGTAATGCGTTGGATACCGGCCTCCCACAAGGGGGATCCTTTCTATAAATCGTGGCATGCGGCCGAGCTTTTGCTTTGGCTGGCTGCAATTGCCGCCTTTTTTATCTATCCCAATTACTTGCCTCTGGCAACGCTGGTGGTGATTGTGGCGCTCTTTGCGCTATCGCTTGATCTGGCCATGGGTTATGCGGGTATTGTGTCTTTGGGGCATGCCGCTTATTTTGGCCTGGGTGCCTATGTGGCTGCCTGGTTGGGCAAATATGGTTGGACCGAGCCAATTACTGGCGTGTTCATCGCCATGGTTGCGAGCGGTTTACTGGGGTTGATTACCGCCCGCGTCGTGGCAAGGGGAACCGAGCTCAGTTGCCTGCTGGTGACGCTGGGCCTGGGCTTGCTGCTGTTTGAGGCGGCTAACAAAGCCAACGATCTTACCGGGGGTATCGATGGTTTGTATGGGGTGGTGATTGCGCCCGTGCTCGGCGTATTTGAGTTCGACTTCGCCGGTAAAACCGGATATTGGTATTCGCTGGCCTGGCTTATGTTCGGCTTGCTGGTGGTGCGCAAAATCATTGGCAGCCCGTTGGGGCTTACCTTACGCGGCATCGGGTTGAACAAGAAGCGAACCGCGGCATTGGGTGTTGATAACAGCCGTGCCTTGACTATTGCCTACACCATTTCAACCGCATTGGCCGGTGTGGCCGGCGCATTGCTGACTCAAACCACGCAGTATGTTGCGATCGATGTGCTGGCATTTCATCGCAGTGCCGATGTGTTGACCATGCTGATTATCGGCGGGGCGGGTTATTTGTATGGCGGTATTCTGGGGGCCGCCGCCTTCATTATTCTGCAAGACGCCTTGTTGGGCATGAACCCGATCTACTGGCAATTCTGGCTGGGCTGGGCGTTGGTGATTATTGTATTGTTCTTGCCGGAAGGGGCATTCGGGTCGTTGCAACAGCTCGTGCGCCGCCGTCGGCCAAAGCTTAAAAAGGAGCAGTAACGTGCTTGAAATCAGAAATCTTGATCTGCATTTCGGTGCGCTGCATGTTACCCGGGACATTAATTTAATGCTCTCACGCGGTTCCCGACATGCGCTGATCGGCCCCAACGGGGCCGGAAAAACAACGCTTGTGAATTTACTGACCGGACCGTTAAAGCCAGACTCCGGCAAGATATTGCTTGATGGGGACGACATTACCCGATTGCCGCCACATCAGCGTGCGCGGCGCGGACTGGGGCGCACGTATCAAATTAATGCGTTGTTTCGCTCGATGACGCCTGTCGAAGCGGTGTCTTTGGCGATCGCCCAGCGCGATGGGAACGCGCTGCGGGTTTTCGGTACCGCGGCCCTTGGGCGCCGAACAGGTGAAGAGGCACGTGAACTGCTGCAGGCAGTCGGCCTGGGCCAGTATATGAATCATATAACGCGGGAGCTGCCTTACGGGTTGCAGCGTCTGCTCGAGGTTGCCCTGGCGCTGGCCGGAAAACCCAAAGTGCTGCTGCTTGATGAGCCCGCCGCGGGTGTTTCCGCCCAGGCGGGTGACCAACTCTTTCGTTTAATCGACTCCTTGCCCTCTGATCTGGCAATTTTGCTTATTGAGCATGATATGAGACTGGTATTTCGCTTTGCCAAACGTATCACGGTTCTGGTGGGGGGCGGAGTGCTAGTGGAAGGCACGCCAGAGGAAATTGCGGCCGATCAACGCGTTCGCGACGTGTATTTGGGGCATAAACATGCTGCTTGAAATAGAAAAACTGTCGGCCGGTCATGGTGATGCGATCGCCTTGCATGATATTTCGCTGCAGGTGCCGGAAGGCCAGAGCGTTGCTGTATTGGGTCGTAACGGTGCTGGCAAAACCACGTTGCTGGAAACCATAATGGGTTTGACCACCCGGTATTCCGGCGATATCCGTTTTCAGGGTGAAGTTGTCAGCAGGCGTTCGCCTGTGCAGCGTGCTCATAAGGGTTTGGGGTGGGTGCCGCAGGAGCGCGAAGTGTTTCCTTCATTAACCGTGGCTGAAAACTTGAAAGTGGTTCACCGGGATAAAGGGCCTTGGGATCTCGATAAAGTTTTCGAGCTTTTTCCCAGGCTTGAAGAGCGCCGGGCTAACCTGGGGTCGCAGTTGTCGGGGGGCGAACAGCAAATGCTGGCCATTGCGCGCGCCCTGATGACTAATCCGCGGTTGTTGTTGCTAGATGAACCGATGGAAGGGTTGGCGCCGATTATTGTCGAGGAGTTGTCCGAAGCGGTCATGCAGATGACCCGTGAAACCGGGTTGACCACGCTGGTGGTGGAACAACACCCAATTGTGGCCCTGGCCATGACATATTCGGCCATTATTCTTGACCAGGGTCATGTGGTTTATTCTGGTCTCAGTGCCGAATTAAGCCAGGATGACGCCACGATTGATCGTTATATTGGTGTGGGTCAGGAAAGCTGATTTCATGCCGGGAGTTGTTGAATGTCGCAGGAACGCGTTGTGAATGTCTTTTCCGATACCATTGCCGAAATGACCTGGTTCGAGGTTGATCAGGCCGCCAAGGACGGGGCGGTCTTGCTATGGTCCTTTGGCGTAATTGAACAACACGGCCCCCATTTGCCTTGTGGCACGGATGTTTATATTCCGCAGGCACGGCTCAGGGAAACCAAGAAAATTCTGGCCGACCGAGGTATACAGGCCTTGATTGTGCCGCCGTATTACTGGGGCATCAATGTGGTTTCAGGTGCTTTCCCGGCATCGTACAAAGTGCGCCCTGAACTCATGGTTGAACTCATGTCTGACTTGTTCGAAAGCTTCAAAGGCGACGGCTTCAATCGGGTTTTTTGCTTTTCCGGGCACGGCGACCGCTTGCATAACCTGACTATTTTCGAGGGTATCAAGAAGGGCGTTGATCGCACGGGCATGGATATCAGTTTTGTTTCCGATACGGCGTTGCTATTACGACTGGGTATCCCCCTGGATGATCCGAAAGTGACTGTGCACAAGGCGGGCAGTGGAAAATTGTTCGGAGCGCTAACATCCTCACCGTCGGCCTTCGATGAAGACGATGATGCACCACCGAAGTTTATCGACGTACATGCAGGGCAGTGGGAAACGTCGATGATGTTGTGCTCCTGCCCGGACCTGGTTCACGATGAAGTTCGCCGGGGTTTGTTGTCAACCGATTTCGGGCCCGAGGATCTGGACGAGTGGCGCAAAGGGTTCGAACATGCCCGGGCCAAGACGCCCCAAGGCTACCTCGGCGACCCGGCTGCGGCCAGTCTGGAAGAGGGGCGCCGTTCGCTGCGTTTATCAGCTGAACGAGCCGCAGATGCAATCGAGGAGCGTCTCAGGCAAAGCGCCCGCTAGGTAAAAAACCACGCGTGCGCTTGAACGTGTTCTGTTATCTTATTGGAATCACCGCGTTGTTCTGATAAGGATGACATCATGACGTTGGAAAACAAGGCCGCGTTGGGTGCGATTGACGCCGAGTTGTTCAGCCAGGGGCCCATCGGCTATCTGACGGGTTTTGGCAATGATTTCGCAACCGAAGCACTGCCCGGCACCTTGCCGGTGGGAAGGAACTCGCCTCAACGGGTGGCACATGGGCTGTATGCGGAGCAAATCTCCGGTACGGCTTTTACCGCGCCGCGTGAAGCCAACCGACGCAGTTGGGTCTATCGTATTCGCCCCGGGGCAGTGCATGCGCCGTTTAAGCCCTATTCCAATTGCTGGGCAGGCAAGGCGTTATGCGCCCACCCCGAGCCCAATCCCATGCGATGGGACCCGTTGCCTGTTCCGTCGGAACCCACCGACTTCATCGATAGCTGGCATTTGTTTGCCGGTAACGGTGCGCCGCAGTCGATGTCGGGTTGTGCCATTTATATTTATTGCGCAACCGAATCGATGGGGCATCGTTATTTTTACAATGGCGATGGAGAACTGCTGATTGTGCCTCAGGAAGGACGACTGGGCATTAAAACCGAGTTTGGCCTGTTGTGCGTGGAGCCCCAGGAAATGGTGGTGATTCCACGAGGATGCCGGTTCAATGTGAGCCTGCTTGACCATCACGCACGGGGTTATATCTGCGAGAACTATGGTGCTTTGTTGCGTTTACCCGACTTGGGGCCCATTGGTTCGAACGGCCTGGCCTTGTCGCGGGATTTTGAAACGCCGGTGGCCTGGTATGAAGACCAGGCAGGGGACTATGAGCTCATTGCCAAGTTCCACGGTGCATTATGGTGTGCCTCGATGGGTCACGCGCCTTGTGATGTCGTTGCCTGGCACGGCAATTATGCGCCCTACAAATATGATATGCGTCGTTTCAACACAATTGGCACGATTAGCTTCGATCATCCCGACCCCTCGCTTTTCCTGGTGTTGCAGTCGCCCAGCTATGCACCGGGTGTGGATGATATTGATTTTGTTATTTTCCCACCGCGCTGGCTGGTGGCCGAGAATACGTTTCGTCCCCCCTGGTTTCATCGCAATGTTGCCAGTGAGTTTATGGGGCTGGTACGTGGGCAATACGATGCAAAGTCGGGCGGGTTTGTTCCGGGTGGGGCGAGCCTGCACAATTGCATGGTGTCGCATGGGCCGGATGCCGGTACGTTCAATAGCGCATCAAGTGAAGACACCACCCGGCCGCGCAAAGTGACGGACACGCTGGCTTTTATGTTCGAGACGCGTGTTCCTTTGTTACCGTCAGACGACGCGATCAACAGTCTGTTGCGCCAGCGCGATTACGATCTGTGCTGGCAAGGGCTTGATCGCCACTTCAATCCCGGAGGATCACAATGATGACAAACGCGCCACAGCCGCAATGGCGTAGCTGGGTTGAGTCGGCCAATGCGCCTGAGACACATTTTCCGATTCAAAATTTGCCCTATGGTGTTTTTTCGCCCGGGAATAATGCGCGTGCGCGCGTGGGCGTTGCCATTGGCGATTTTGTATTGGACTTGTCAGTGCTTGAAGCGCAAGGGTTGTTGAAGTGTGCCGGCAAAGTGTTCGATCAGCCTGCGCTTAACGATTTTATTGCCCAGGGGCAGGCTGAGTGGCGCAACGTTCGCGCGACTGTTGCACAACTGCTGCTCGATTCCAATTCCGTTCTGCGGGATAACGCGGCGCTGCGTGATCGTTGTCTTGTCCCCCGTGCAAATGTACAGATGCATTTGCCGGTTCGCATCCCCGGCTATACCGACTTTTATTCTTCAAAAGAACATGCCACGAATGTGGGTAAGTTGTTTCGCGACCCCGAGAAAGCATTACTGCCAAATTGGCTTGAGATGCCCATCGCTTATAACGGCAGGGCTTCGTCGGTCGTGGTCAGCGGTACCCCCGTTCAAAGGCCTAATGGCCAGATAAAACTGGCCGATCAGCCGCGTCCTGTCTTCGGCCCCTGCCGCAAACTCGATCTTGAGCTGGAGATGGGCTTTATTGTGGGTGCCGATACCCGGCTGGGAACGTCGGTTCCGTGTGATCAGGCTGAAGATTATATTTTCGGCATGGTGTTACTGAATGATTGGAGTGCGCGCGATCTTCAGGCCTGGGAATACGTGCCACTGGGGCCGTTCAACGCCAAAACGTTTGCCTCCACTATTTCGCCCTGGGTGGTACCTTTCGATGCGCTGGAACCGTTTCGGGTTGCTCAGCCTCAGCAGTCACCTGAACCTTTGGCTTATTTGCAGCAAAAGGGGAAGCACGCGTTTGATATTCATCTTGAGGCCTGGTTGAGCCCGCATGAGGGTCGGGATGAGGCATTGCTGTGTCAAACCAACTTTCGCTACTTGTATTGGTCGATGGTGCAGCAACTGGCGCATCACACCGTTTCGGGATGCAATGTCCGCGTGGGCGACCTGATGGGTTCCGGCACGATTAGCGGCCCCGAACCTGGATCTTTGGGGTCGTTGCTGGAGATTACGCTCAATGGCCGAGAGCCGTTGGTTCTGAAAGACGGGGGGCAGCGCAGCTTTATTGAGGATGACGATGCAATTCGCCTGACAGGGTGGTGCCAGGGCGAGGGTTATCGGGTGGGCTTTGGGAACTGTGAAGGGCGGATTCTGCCCGCTGATGCCTGAGGACGATGCGCCCAGCTATGGCGCGTGATGCCGGGAGGTAGACAATGCCCGGCGCATTTCAGGCAAAGGCGGATGGCCTGCAATGAAATCGTCAGGGTAGTAGCCAAAATGGTGGGCGCCTGCCTGCTGTAGTGTTTTCATCCAGCTGGCCATGATTTCACCGTTAATGAACGGGGTGTCGGGTTTTGACCAGTCCCGCGCCTGCAATTCGAATATTGTTCGTTCCAGCGCGCCTGGCCGCTTGGCCACCTCTTGCACCAGTTTTGTGAGCCATTCCTCGGCCTTTTCAGGACTGATACCCTCCATGTAAGGCATGGCCATTGGGGCAGTGTAGTCATACAAAGCCAGAAAATCGGCCAGGTTTTGAGCGAACCAGGCTTCACTTTCCGGTGCCAATATCGGCATGGCAAAGATGTTGCGCGCGGTTTTTATGTGCGATCCGCGTACCGCGCTAACGCGGTTGGCAAGTGCCACCGTGAATTGATTAAGCGTTTCAGTTTTAAACCGCGTCCAGCGTTGCATTAATGCGGGGTCACTGTGCAATGTTTCAATGCTTGGCGGTAACCCCGCCTGTTGGTATGCCTTCAGCGCAGCGCTGCTTGCGTCTTCGAAGTCACCCAGTACGGCATCGTCGTGAAAGAGAATGCCGTCGAATTGCGCATGGCCTGCCAAATCTTCATAGATTTCGAGAATCTGCTGACGTGCGCGCGCATCAAATGGCGACAGTCTTCTGTACTGCGCCGGATCGGGTTGGGCCAGAGGCTGAGATGTGTCGGGAGTCCATCGGGCAACCCGGTCAAAGTCTGGATTCAGGTCAAAACTCAGAAGCGGCATCCAGGCATAAATGCTGACTTTGGCATTGTTTCGAAGTTGCTGGGCAACATGGTTGAAAAGGTCTGCCCGGACGGGTAAGTGGCGGTTGGGGAAATAAACGGATTTCACCAGCCCGTCGCCCGACGGGTCGGCATAGGCCTGCAGGAATACGGTGGTGACGCCCAGATCTGTGATTCGTTGTGTCAGTAGTGCCAGGTTTCGATCGATTTGGCTCGGATCGGCGTCGTAAATATAATCGAGGTCGACGTGCGCGACGCGCAGCGGGCCGCTTGGCTGATTGGCCTGGGAAACAGGTGACAAAGAAAGCACCCCGACAAGCAGTAATAACGACAGTAGGCGCATAAGGGGCAGGGAAAGGGGTAGTGATTTCTTGAATTCTAGGCCTTTAGGGTGGTGCCGCCACTGTTTTTGCAATAAAAAGCTTGAGTTGAATCAAGAATGCAACATCCATACTCAAAACACGGGTTCCAGTCATGAGCACTTCGGTTTTTCATTCTGTACTTCTGCATCATGCCAATCGTTTAATTAATCACGGCCCTACAGTACTGGTTACCAGTACTTTCCAGGGCCGGCAAAATATTATGGCTGCAGCTTGGTCGATGCCGGTTGAGTTCGATCCGCCCCGTATTGCGGTGGTGATCGATAAAACCACCTATACCCACGAATTGATCTGTCGCAGCGGCGTGCTCGGCATATGCATACCCGGTGTTGCTGCCATTGATCTGACTTACTCGGTGGGGCGGGTCAGCGGACGCGAGCAGGATAAGATCAGTGCCTTGAACGTACCCACCGTTTCCGGCCCCGAGACGGGGGTACCGCTTGTGGAGCAGGGGTGCGCAGCGTGGCTCGAATGCCGGCGCATCCCCGAAGAGTACGCCGAGAATGCTTACGATACATGCTTTGCCGAAGTGGTGAATGCCGCTGCAGACCCTTTGGTTTTTTCCGGTTGTCGCTGGCAATTCAACGACCACAACAAGGCGTTGCATACCATTCATCATTTGGGCGGCGGGATTTTTGGCAGTTCCGGCATGACGATTCAAGGCAGGAATTTGCTGTAACCCGGCATGGGTTCGCGGGTGGGAGGCGCACCCGGCCGCCCTGGGCCTGGGTTGGCCTGAATTAGCCTTCCCTTCGGCCCATGTAGGTTTCCAGCGCTGCGTGTGCGATTTTAAGCGTAGGGCAAGCAACGCCAAGCGCTTCACCACGGCGCATCATGTCGCCTACCAGATGGTCGCCTTCAACCGGCTGGCCGGCACGCATGTCGCGGTACATCGATGCACTGAAGCCCGAATGGCGGCTAGTGAGCGCTTGTTGAATCCGTTCAACTGACTCCGGATACAAGGGATGACCGGACGCCGCCGCCGTTTCGGCGCATTCCTTGAACAACTGCAACGCAATTTGTCCACCCGCATGGCTGCGCATATATTCGCCCACCGTTCCGCCCAAAAGACAGTTCGAGGCGCCCAGAGAAGCCATGAGGCAGTATTTGTCCCACATGTCGTCCATGACATGTTCACTGAAAAAAGCGTGGACACCCCCTGCGTGCAATTGCGTCCAGACCGCTTTTGCGATTGTTTGTTGATTGGGGGTTCGCGCACCCACGGTTATGTTTCCAGGCCCATGCTTGATCTGGATACAAGTGGGGGTTGCAAGCGTGGCCACGGTTTTTGCAATGCCGCCCAACACGCGTTCATGCCCGAATTTTTCGCCTAGCAGGTCCAGGTGCCGAAGCCCGTTGAGCAAGGGCAGAATCACGGTTTTTTCGCCTACTGCGTTGATCAGGTCGTTCATCACGCTGTCCAGTGAGTAGGCTTTGCAACTGACCACAATCAGATCGTAAACAGGTTTGAGTTCAGATGCGATCAGCGTGTGTGGCTGTATTTGCAGCTTGCCCGTTGGCAAGTCGAGCGTTAGGCCTTGAGCATCAATTATTTCCTTACGTGCCGGGCGCAGCAGAAAATCAACTTCTGCGCCGCTTTCATGCAGATAAGCACCAAACTGGCCGCCTACCGCACCGGCGCCAACTACCAGTATTTTCATTGTTTTGCCACTCCAAGTGTTTCCAGATTCCGGATCATATCTTCAGCAGAGGTTTCAGGGCGTACATTGGTATCGATTTTCAAAATACGGCCGTCTTTGCCAATATAAAACGTATGTCGCCTGGCCACGCCCGATGGGCTCAGCACGCCATAGGCTTGCGCCACCGACTTTTCTTCATCGCTCAGTAATGGAAAATCGGCACCGGTTTCTTCCGCGAAGCCTTCATTGTCGATGAGCGGATCGACACTGGCCATGAAATACGTGACGTCGAACTGGCGGATATTGTCGCCGTTCTCGGCCAATGATTTGCACTCGATGGTGCAGCCGTAGGTGTACGCTTTGGGAAACCAGGCCAGCACAACCGCCTGCTTGCCGCGAAAATCGGCAAGCTCATACGTTTTTCCGTCGGAGGCGGGAAGCGAGAAGTTGGGTGCCTGATCACCTGGTTCCAGTGCCCACGCCGAAGCTGTGAACAACGACAGGCAGGCGAAAAGCATACTTGATCGAAAGTGTTTAATCATGGTGTGCTCCTTGTCGAACTGAGATAATAGCCCGCATTAATCATGTGGTTGAGTTCCTGTTCATGAAAAAAGTTTACCTGGCGGGCCCCGATGTGTTTCGTGTCGACAGCATTGAGTGGGGGCGGTATTTGAAACAATGCTGTCGTGAGCTTGGGCTGCAAGGCCTGTATCCCCTGGATAATGACATTGCTGTTAGCGGTTCACTGCATGATACTGCCAAGGCTATTGCGTTTGCGAATATGAAAATGATTCGCCAGGCTGATGGCGTGGTGGCCAACTTGCAATGGTTTCGCGGCAAGGAGCCCGATTCGGGCACGGCCTTTGAGGTTGGGGTGGCGATTGCGCTGAACAAGCCGGTCTGGGCGTACTTCCCCGATCAGGGGTCGTTGAGGGATCAGGTTTGTGCCGATCAGAACGGGCTCGATACAGCGGGTTTACTGGTGGAAGACTTCGATTTGCCGCGCAATTTAATGATGGCGTGTCAATGGGTGGGGTTCAGCCACTCTGTCGAGGAAGCGATTCAGGAAATGGCGCGTTTCTTGAAATAGTCACCCAGCCTGCCTTTATACTTGGGGGCGCTAACTTTTAAACATCATTAATGCCACAGGAGAGAAAGTGCTGCTAACCGAGCTGGATTGGTCATGGCTTGTATGGATGGGTGTTGCAGCGATTTTTGTCGTGGGCGGCATTGTGAAAGGAACCATGGGCGTGGGCCTGCCAACCGTTGTGTTGCCCATGTTGTCTTTGGTGGTGCCCGGTACGCAAGCCATGGGTTTGTTGGTCATGCCGGTGTTGTCGTCGAATTTCTGGCAGGCGGTAGAGGGCGGCAATTGGCGTTATAGCTTGCGCCGCTTTGGCAGTGTCGTAGGGGTGCAGTTGTTGTTCACGGTGGTCACCGTGAAGTTAACCGTCGGGTTTTCCGTTGCGTTTTTCAATGTGGTTGTGGCTGTCGCGGTGCTGAGCGCAGTGGGCTTGATGTTTGTGCGTCCACATAAAATAAGCCCTGAACAGGAACGCTGGATGGGTCTGCTTGTTGGCGCGATCGCCGGCATTATGGGGGGCGTATCGACGCTGACCGGGCCCATTATTATTACTTACCTGATGGCGCTTCGTCTCAAACGCGAAGACTTCATCGCCTCGATCAGCATTATTTATTTGTTGGGATCCTTGCCTACCTATATTGCGATGCTCTGGTATGGCCGCTTTGGGTTTAACGAGGTGGCTTTGTCCGCGCTGGCATTGTTGCCGATGTTTGTTGGGTTGCGTTTCGGAAAGGCGATCCGTCATTTGTTAAGCGAGATCGCCTTTCGCCGCGTTCTGATTGGTTTTCTGGTGATTCTGGCTTTAGTGCTGGTGGTGAAGTCGATTTAACCCGACTTCACCCTTGTTCAGCTGGGCAAAGACCCATTAGCGCAGATTGGTTTTTGCAATCTCCACGACTTCGTTGCCTTTGCCGCTTAAAACTGCACGCAACATGTACAAGCTGAAGCCTTTGGCTTGTTCCAACGTGATTTTTGGTGGCATGGCCAGTTCCCGTTTATCGATGACCACGTCCAGTAGTGCAGGCCCGGGCAATGCCAGAAAGCGGTCGATTGCCTCGGGTAACGCCGACGACTCGCTGACACGAATCGATTCAAGTCCGGCTGCCTTGGCGATATCGGCATAGTTGGTGTCGATAAAGTCGGTACCTGTATCCATATAACCGGCCGCCTTCATCTCCATTGCCACGAAGCCCAGTGAGCTGTTATTGAAAACGACAATCTTCACGGGCAGGTTCAGTTGTCGCGCAGAAAGCAGGTCGCCCAAAAGCATCGACAAGCCGCCGTCGCCCGAAAGGGAAATTACCTGTTTGCCTGGGTTGGCTGCTTGTGCCCCCAGCGCCTGGGGCAGGGCGTTGGCCATTGAGCCATGATTGAATGAGCCGTGCAGTCGTCGCCGACCATTCATTTTCAGATAGCGTGCCGCCCAAAGCGTTGGTGTGCCAACGTCGACAGTAAAGACGGCGTCGTCGGCTGCGCGTTCACTGATCAGGTGAGCAAGGTACTGAGGATGAATGGCGGCACCATCGGCTGCCGGCCGCGCATAGTCGCTCAGCTCTTTTTGCGCCGCCCGGTAGTGTTTTAGTGCCTTGTCCAGAAAAGTGCGGTTATCCTTGCGTTTCACTTTTGGCAGCAGCGCTTCCAGCGAGGCGCGAACGTCTGCGTTGATGCCAAGTTCCACCGCAACACGCTTGCCCAGCGATTCGGGGTTGATATCGATTTGTGCAATGCGTGCCCGCGAGGGGTAGAAATGCCGATAAGGAAAATCAGTGCCCAGCATGACCAGGGTGTCGCACTGTTCCATGGCGTGGTAACCGGAACTGATCCCAATGAGTCCTGTCATGCCCACGCTGTTGGGGTTGTCGTACTCGATAAACGGTTTTCCCCGCAATGCGTGAACGACAGGCGCGCCCAGCGTGTCGGCCAGCGCTACGACTTCGTCGTGCGCGCCTTCGCATCCACTGCCGCATAGCAACGTAACCGCTTCGGACTCATTGAGCAATTGGGCCAGCTGGTTGATGTCGCCTTCAGACGGAATCAGTGTTGACGGCCGGGTCGTGGGAACCGGCCTGGCGGGGCCAGGTGCCGGTTTGAGTGCGACATCGCCCGGCAGCACAATGACTGCAACGCCGCGCCGCCGAATCGCCGCTTGCATGGCGCGTTCGAGAATGCGGGGGAACTGGGCCGGGTCGTTGACCAGTTCTACATAATGACTGCATTCCTTGAACAGTTCCTGAGGGTGGGTCTCCTGGAAATATCCCAACCCGATTTCCGTCGAGGGAATATGTGCGGCGATGGCGAGAACGGGGGTACGATTTCGGTGGCAATCGTACAAACCATTGATAAGGTGCAGGTTACCCGGCCCGCAACTGCCTGCGCATACCGCCAGTTGTCCTGTCTCTGCGGCTTCGGCGCCTGCTGCAAACGCGGCTACTTCCTCGTGCCGGGTGTGCATCCACTGCAGTGTACCCAGCTTGCGCATGCTGTCGGAAAAGCCATTCAGGCTGTCGCCTGTTACGCCCCATATCCGGGCAACGCCTGCATTGGTAAGAGTTTGAGCAAGATAGTCTGCAATGGTAGTGGCCATAATTCATATCCTTTTTTCAGCAGGTTGGGGCTTTATGCCGGTTTGGAAAAGGCATGCTAGCAGGTGCGCGGGGCGCTCCACAGTTTACGTGATTATCGGTTCATCGGGATCATTCCTGCTTGCGTAAAGCTGAATAAATCGTTAATGTCAGGATTCCGTATATTTATATTTTTTACAACTGTTTGCACCACGAATATACGGAATAAATTGATATCAATACACAGAAAAATAAACAGAATGGAACGGAGAAAACAATCATGGTGAACTTTAGTTTGAACGGCAAGTCGGTTTCCGCCGACGTCGCCGACGATACCCCGTTGTTATGGGTCTTGCGAGAGCAGTTTGACCTCACTGGAACCAAGTTCGGATGCGGCATGGCGCAGTGTGGCGCCTGTACGGTCCACATCGATGGCCAACCCATGCGCTCCTGTGTCATGCCGGTTTCGGCCGTGAAAGACAAGGCCGTTACAACGATCGAAGGTTTCATGGAAACGGAACAAGGCAAGGCCATCGAGCAGGCGTGGGTCGAGGCTCAGGTGGCACAGTGCGGTTATTGCCAGTCGGGGCAGATCATGTCTGCCGCCGGGGTAATCAAAAGTGCCAAGGGGCCCTTGACGCGTGAAGAGGTGCTCGACGGCATGTCCGGAAATTTATGCCGTTGCGGGACGTATAACCAAATTGCGTCGGCCGTTGTCAATGCGCAAAAAGCGCTGTCATAAGGAGGCACCATGGAATTGAAATCTGTTTCCCGTAGGTCTTTCCTGGTTGGCGGCGGGGCCGCGATGGTGGGGGTGGTACTGGGCAGTCATGGTTTGCTCAATGTTGTCCAGGCCGCGCAGGGCGCCACAAGTAAAGACACGTTCAGCCCGGTTGCCTGGGTGGTTATTTCCCCAGACAACAAAACGCTTATTTACTCGCCCGGATCCGAAATGGGTCAGGGCACGATGACATCGGTGCCTGCTATTTTGGCAGAAGACATGGAACTGGATTGGTCTACGGTTCATATCGAGAAGTCTCCCAGCAATGCCAAGCTGTTCGGGAATCCGCGTTTTGGTGGTGGCATGGTGACAGGGTCGTCGCGTACTGTGGTGGGTTACTACGAACCGATGCGCCTGGCCGGCTTGCAGGCAAAGCTGGCATTAGTGAATGTTGCAGCCAAGGTATGGTCTGTCCCGGCCGATGAGGTCGTGGCTGAAAATAGCACGCTCAAGCATGCGGCCAGCAACCGTCAAATGACGTATGGTGAAGCGGCTGCGCAAGCCGGCGATTCAGTGCAGGTGCCGAAAGTTGATAAAAGCATGCTCAAGCCCATGTCCGAGTTTCGCATTATCGGTAAAAACCAGCCACGTGTCGATGTGCCGCCCAAATCCAGCGGTAGGGCCGACTTCGGTATCGATGCCAAAGTGCCGGGCATGGTGTGGGCTGCGGTCATGCGTACGCCAGTGCAAGGAGAGAAGCCCGAAAAGGTTGACGACAGCAAAGCCAAGGCGGTGCAAGGCGTTGAAAAAATTGTCATGCTGCCGTACGGGGTTGCGGTTGTAGCCGATACGTTCGCCACAGCCAAGAAAGCACGCGACATGCTTCAGGTTACCTGGTCCGACACCTCAAAAGTGCGTTCGTACGATAGCGACGTTGCTTTGCAAGAGTTTGTTGCCCGTGCGGAAAAAGCCGATGAGGCCGGTGATGTCTGGCACAAGGAAGGCGACGTTGCAGCCGAGTTGAAAGGTGCAGCCCGTACGGTATCGGCTACATTTACTTCACAGCATGTGGCGCAATGCACCATGGAGCCGATGAACTGCATGGCGAAGGTCGATGGCGACAAAATCACCTTCTGGGTGCCCTCTCAGTCGGCCAGTATCGTAACGGGCACAGCCGCTGCGGTTGGCGGCTTCAAGCCCGAGAATATCCAGGTAAACATTACGTACCTGGGGGGCGGTTATGGGCGGCGTGTTGAGGCTGATTATGCGGCCGACGCTGTTTTTCTGGCCAAGGCCATGCCGGGCGTACCCGTGCATGTGCTCTGGACACGGGAAGACGATTTCCTGCGCTCTCGCCCCCGTCCGTTAACCGCGCAGCATATTGTGGCAGGCCTTGACGAGCAGGGAAATATCGTTGGCTGGCATCAACGTGTCATTTCGGAAGGGATCTACGCCCGCTTCAACCCCAAGGCTTATGAAGCAGCCGGCAACAAAGATGCACCCGTTATGGAAGGTGCCGACACTATCTACGCCATTCCGGGCCAGCTATTCGAACACGGCCTGGAACGACGTGGGCTGGACGTTTCATTTTGGCGCGGTGTGGGTGCGGGTTACACCAAGTTTGCGATTGAGTCGTTTGTTGATGAAATTGCCGAGCAAACAAACAAAGACGCACTGGATATGCGCCTTGCCCTAACAAAAAATCAGCCCCGTGCTCAAAAGGTATTGAACGAAGTCGCTGCGATGGCCGATTGGAAAAAGGCGCGACCGGACGGGCGTGCATTGGGCTTGGCATTTTCCGACACCTGGACCTCCTTTGTTGCGATGGTGGTAGAGGTTTCCATGAACGAAGGCAAGCCAGTGGTGCACCATATTTGGGCTGCTGTTGATTGCGGGCATGCCGTTTCACCGCGTAATGTTGCCAGCCAGATCGAAGGCTCTGCCTTGTTTGGCTTGTCGGCGTTGCTTGATGAAAAGCTCGTTTACAAAGGTGGGCAGGCACAGCAAACCAATTTCCATCAATATCAGTTGTTGCGTGCTAATCAAACGCCATTGGTTGATGTCAAGGTTATTCCAACCGACAACGCGCCGGGGGGAGTCGGAGAGGCAGGCCTGCCGCCTTTGGCACCGGCCGTAGCCAGTGCAGTGGCAAAGTTAACAGGCAAGCGGGTACGCGCGTTGCCGTTTCCAAAAGAAATTTAACGAACCAGCCTTTCATGGCTTTCTCAGACCTGGTCTCGGCTTATCGTCGAGACCAGTTTTTTTTTGGGGCGAAGGCAAAAGCGTTCGGTACATCGTCAGTTATGATCGTTATAAAGAAAGCGAAATTCGATTATCGGGGATGAAACAGGTTTGATTGACTGGCGTATTATTCAGCGTTTTCTCTACAGCCATTATTTAATGACGGGTGTGCGGCAAGCGATTGGGGCGCTGACGCCGGCCGTTGTTATCGTGGCTTCCGGGCATTCTTATTTAACTGGCCTGACCATGACAATTGGTGCGTTGTGCGTTGCGATTGTCGATCAGGCGGGCGGGGCGGGCTCGCAGGCCCGCAACGGGATGCTGCTTGCCATGGCCTTGAGCGTGATTTCGGCGCTCCTGACCGGCCTGGTGTCGGCACATTTCACATTAATGTGGCTGGTCATCCCCATACTGACGTTCCTGTTTTCCATGTTGTCGGTATACGGCGCGCGAGGCGCCTTGCTGGGGTTCGTCAGTTTGTTGATCATGACTCTTACCATGCGATCGCCGATGACAGTCTCGGATGTGCTGGTCTATGCGGGCTATTTGTTGAGTGGCGGCTTTTTCTATTTCATCTATAGCCTGGTCGTCAGGCGTTTCCTTCGAGCTCGCGAAGAGCGAGAGTCGCTGTCGTCGGCGCTGTTCTCCATGGCCGATTATCTGCAAGCAAGGGCCGGGCTTTATGACACGCGAAAAGATATAGATTTGTCGTATCGCGATTTGATTCGCACTCAGTCCATTGTTGTTGATGCGGTCCAGAATATAGACAGGGGCTGGTTTGAAGAGTCTGCAGATACCGGATTTCCAGGCAATCGCGAGGCTAATGGCACGTTTCGTTTGGCCACGGCATTGCAACGACTCTTGACGAATTTTGTTGATACAAGAACAGATTTTGCCTTGCTGCGAAAAGGCTTGCATGCACCTGCCGTGTTGAAAGCGATGCACGAAACCCTGGTTTCAATGGCCGATCGCATGGGGCAAATAGCCTTGAACGTTGCACGTAATAAGCCCACACCCGTCCAGCCCATTGCCCAGGCTTCACTTGAAGTCATTCGGCGCGAACTTGAAGAAAGTGCAAACGGGCAGGTCGATCCGGAAAAAAGCAGCGCGTTATTGATATTGCGACAGGTGTACGACCGTTTCTGTCGTGCGCAAGCCATGTTGAATGAGCTTGCCCTGCACACCTTCGAGACTCAATCGGGTTTGAACTCTGCGGCCACGCAACAGGCGGTATCGCCTCTTTCAGGGTCGCTCATGATGCAAGATCGCTGGCAGTTCGGCTTGTATTTCAACAGTATGCGTTTAAACGGGGTCAATTGTCGCCATGCCTTGCGCGTGTCCGTTGCGGTGCTCCTGGCCATGGTTTTGTCTTACGCCATGGCGCAAGTGTTTCAAGCTGAGGCGCTTAAGGCAATAGGCACGCATGGCTACTGGGTTGTACTGACAGTTATTGTGGTCATGAAGCCCGGTTTTGCACTGACACAACAGCGAAATGGCTGGCGATTGGGTGGAACGCTGATTGGTTGCTGCGTTGCGCTGCTGCTGTTTCATGTTATTCATGACAGCGCCTGGTATCTGGCTATTCTGTTTCTGTTCGGTGTTTTGGGGTACGCCTTTGTTCAACTGAATTATCTGGTGTCTGCATTGTGTAACACAGTGCTCGTGTTGACGGCGTTTCATTTACTGAGTCCTGGGGGCGAGATTGTCGTGGGGGCACGCTTCCTGGATACCTTGCTTGGATGCGCCGTGGCGCTTCTATGCAGTTATATTCTTCCCACCTGGGAGGCACGATTTCTGCCGGGACTTGCCAATGAACTGAAGGCGGCAAACATTCGTTTGCTTGAGGCGGCCAAGTCGTTGGCCGAGGCGCCACAAGCTGCGGCGGGCCAGGCCCGAAAGGCATGGAGTACGGCGCAGCAAGGTGTTTATGTGGCCTTGAGCCGGTTTTCCGCTTCTTATTATCGAATGATGAGCGAGCCCGTTCGTCATCAATTGCAGCCGGCTGTGTTCAACCACTTGATGATCGAGAATCATGCCTTGGCCATGCAGGTAATGCATGTGGCATCGATACTGCGTTCCCAGCCGGAGGTTGACCCGCACATTAGTGATGCCCTGGGGCAGGCAAGACGGTTGCTTGAAGCCCGCGCCACAGCCAGCCCGTTGCAGGACGAGCATTCTTTGGCCACAGTCGATGACGTGTCGAACCCGGGTTTGCAGCAACTGACGCAAGCAGCCAGGAAAATTGGATACGACATGGCGCGTTTGCAACTTCAAGCAGACGCGCCACACGCTTGCGTTAAAGAGACTCCACGATAGCGATACCCGCCACAATGGAAATCAATGAGGCAATCGTACTTATGAAAACGGTTGCCGCGGCCTGGCTTTCGTAGGCCTGATGGCCTGTGGCCAGTGCAGGAACTGCCGTGGCAGTGGGCAGTACGCCGATCAGGAAGGCTGCTTTCAAAAGGTCTCCCTCCAGGCCGATCATGATCCCTGTTCCCAGAATGAGCGCCGCTTGCAGTACGTTTTTCACAATTACGTTAAAGGCAATTTCGAAATTCAGGGAAAATCGGGTGTGCGACAACAACAGGCCAAGAAAGAATAGGGCAACGCCGCCGGCTGTTTCGCCGATTTCGTTGATGGAGCTGGCCACGACGGTGGGCAGTTTGACCCCAAGCAGTGCAAGCACAGCCCCGAGAATCGGCAGGATGACCAGCGGCTGTCGTATGGCATTTCGAATTTGTTGCATTGCGCCGCTTTTGCGCTCATGTCCACTCATGAGAATGATGGCAATGGGCAAAATAATGACGGTATAAATCAGGTTGCCGATAACCATGGCGATCAGGCCCGAAGAACCCACGGTGGCGAGCAGAACAGGAGGGCCGCAGTAGGCCATGTCAGGGAAAGAGACCGTAAGCGCTTGTAGCGCGGTGTCTTTGCGGTTGTGCCGGAAAATGAGCTTGCCGGCGATCAAGCCAATGATGAAAGTGACGATCAGTCCAACGGCCAGCGCCAGCATGAAGTCGACGTTCAGGATCACGCTGGAAGACGCACTGATGGCTGCCAGGAAAAGCGCAATAGGCAACGCAATCTTGACGACAAAATCGGCAAATACCTGTGTCGTGTCTTGTTTGAAAATATTGTAATACCCGCAAATCCACCCAACGATAAGGCCAAAAATAATCGGCCCGAGCGCGGCGTAAATAACATGTAGCATCAGACGTCCTTTGTAATGGATGCGCCAATTGACTGATTCACACCAGTCAATTGGAAAAGTAAATCCGTGGTTACGGTTATGCGTGGGGCAGTGGCAGATAGTCGGGTTTGTATGACATTTGTTCAATGTACGCATTGATGTCAGCGGGTCGTTCCACCCGGGCCATGCCGTGGTCAAAAATGTATTCCGCGATTTTTGCTGCCACTTTGAGCGACGCGGGCAAAATTTCCTTTTGAGGCGGGTAGATCAGGCCTGAGTCAAGATAGCCTTGTGTGATCTGCTCCGACAACGCCCTGGCCGCCACGATGAACATTTCATCGGTTACGCGCGTGGCGCTGGTGGCGTAGATGGCCATTCCCATGGCGGGGAAAATATAAACGTTATTGCCTTGACCGGGTACAAATGTACGGCCGCCGTAATGCACCGGCGGGTAGGGGCTGCCACTGGCAAACACGGCTCGTCCTTCCGACCATTGATAAGCGTCTTCCGCCGAGCATTCCGAGTGACTGGTGGGGTTTGAATAAGGGAAAATAATGGGGCGTTCATTGATTTGCGCCATGGCTTCGATGACTGCGCGGTTGAACGCTTTGCCAACCGTCGACACGCCCACAATTGCCGTTGGGCGCAGTTGCCTGATGGCTTCGACGAAGTCGCTGATTGGCTCGTGATCGTGGGCAAAGGGTTGCTGGAAGTCGGCCAGATCGGTTCTTTTCGATTGCAATAAGCCATTGATATCAAAAAGCCAGCACGCTTTTCGTGCTTGTTCTTCCGATAAGCCCTCCATCACGAGTGCTTTCGTGATGAGCCCGGCAATACCTGCACCGGCGGTGCCGGCGCCGAAGAAAAGCACTTTTTGCTCTTTGAGTGTTTTGCCGGTGATACGCAGCGCAGTGCTGATGCCGGCCAGTGCCACTGCGGCCGTGCCTTGAATATCGTCATTGAAGCAGCAAATCTCATTGCGGTATCGGGCCAGAATGGGCGCGGCATGCGGAAAGGCGAAGTCTTCGAATTGAATGCACGCCTTGGGGAATTTGCGTTGCACCGCCTGAACGAATGCTTCAATGAAATCGTCGTAGGCATGACCCGTAATTCGAGGGTGTTTGAGCCCAAGATAGAGAGGATCATCAAGCAGGGCCTGGTTATTGGTGCCGACATCAAGTGTAATGGGTAAAGTGTATTCCGGCGGAACGCCGGCGCAGGCGGTATAAAGGGAAAGTTTTCCAATAGGAATACCCATGCCTCCAATGCCCTGATCTCCCAGGCCCAGGATGCGTTCTCCGTCGGTTACCACAATAAAGCGAACATCTTCCTCAATCCAGTTGTTCAGCATTTCATCCAGGTTGTCTTGGCGATTGATTGGCAGATAAAGGCCTCGCGGGCGTCGGAAAATATGATCGAATTTCTGGCAGGCTTCACCTACGGTAGGGGTATAAACCAGCGGGATGAAACGCGCCGGATCGGACATCAATGTTTTGAAGTAAAGCGTTTCATCCATATCGTGTAGTGCCGACAGATACTCGTAGCATCCCAGGTCGCTGTCCTGCTCCTCAAGTTGGCGCAAAACGCGCGCCATCCGTTCTTCCTCTGTTTCGACTTTTTCAGGGAGTAGCCCCAGCAGACCATGTCGTCTGCGCTCTTCGATTGAAAAGGCGGTGGCACGGTTCAGGCTGGCATCGCTAAGCAGATTCTGGCTGGTGAGTGTGGCGCCGTTTGCTTTCATGACGTTCCTTTTGCACGCGGGTTGAGAGACAGTTACATAGATAGAAGATATCAAATACCAATGTTAAAAATATTGCAACCCTTAGGGTCGCTATACTCAGGATTTGCAGGTGTTATGTTTGCTTTTATAGAGAGGCGGCATGTTGCCGGTGGGCATATTAAAGCGACTTTTTTCGTTTCTTTTGTTCGGACTCTCGGCTTATATGCTGTATAAAGCCACCAGCGCTTTTAGTTGGCTATAACGGGTCCGGTTCGGTTGAAACACACATGAGACATGATAGTTAGGCGGCAATTTTTATTGCTATCGTTGACGAGTGTTTTTCTATATGTTTTGATCAACGCTTAAAGGGCAAGAGAGTGAAGGCAGTACCATAAGAAAAGGGGAACTTAAACGTGCAGTTTTTTAACAAGGTTGTTGTTATCGCGTTGTTATTGTGTTTGCCGATTGGCGCGTGGGGTGTGATAGCCCCGGAACAAATGGCTGCAAGTGTCTTGGGTTTCACCGGGTTTTTTATGGTAGGGGCAAGTTGGTGGTGGCTGCTGCTGTGCTCTTGTTTTGTCATACTCGCTGCTTTTCTCGCGTTCGGGCCTTACGGGTCGATTCGTTTAGGTAAAGACGACGAAAAACCCGAATTTTCTTTTTCTTCCTGGATCGCGATGCTTTTTGCCGGCGGCATGGGGGCGGGACTTTTGTTCTGGGGCGTTGCCGAGCCGGTAACCCATTTCGAAAATCCGCCTGTTGGTGCCGGTGGTACCGCAGTGGCGGCACAGCAGGCGCTGGTGATTACCAATCTTCATTGGGGCTTGCATGCCTGGTCAATTTACGGCGTGTGCGCCTTGGTCATTGCTTATTTCACGTTTCGGCTTAATAAGCCACCTCTGATTTCGACACCGTTACGCGATTTGTTTAAAGGACGGTCTGCAGAAACGGCCGCAACCACGGCAGATGTCCTGGGTGTGGTGGCTGTGGTTTTCGGGCTGGCAGGTTCTTTGGCCATGGGCGCGCTCCAAGTGCGCTCCGGGCTGGTTGAGCTGTTTGCCGTGCCGGCGTCGAACACGGTGTCCTTAATTGTGCTTGCCGGCCTGTTTTTAATGTATATGGTTTCCACGCTTACCGGCGTTGAAAAAGGGATGAAGCTGCTCTCGGACATCAACATGGTCCTTGGCCTGACCCTGATGGCGTATATCCTTGTTTTCGGGCCAACCGGTTTCATTATGGAGACGTTCGTAACAACGATCGGGGCCTATGTGTCTCAGTTTGTTGAAATGTCGTTTCGGTTGTTCCCGTTTGACGGCGCAACCGAATGGTCGGCAAGCTGGACACTGACTTATTTAATATGGTGGTTGGCCTGGGGGCCCTTTGTAGGCGTATTTATTGCCCGCATTTCGCGTGGCCGGACGATTCGCGAGTTTTGCATTGGCGTCATCCTGATTCCCACCGTATTTTCATTGTTCTGGTTTGCCGTTTTCGGCGGCGCAGGCATTTACATTGAAATGTATGGCCCGGGGGGGCTGGCATCGGTTATTTCCGAAGACGTTGCAGCCGCTTTGTTTTCGTTTCTCGACTATTTCCCCTTTGCCTCGGCCCTGAGCCTGGCGGCACTGGTGTTGATCGTCATTTTCCTGGTGACCTCGGCAGACAGCGGAACGTTTGTATTGTCAATGATGACGACAGGCGGCAATTTAAATCCGCCGTCTTCGTCAAAGGTCGTGTGGGGTACCCTGGTGGCCGTGATTACGGCCGCGACGCTTTTGGCTGGTTCGGTCGACGTTGCGCGAGCAATGGCAACATTGGGGGCAATACCTTTTTCAGCCATTTTAATGCTGCAGATCGTCAGCTTTTTAAGACGATTAAGGAAAGATCCATCGCGCATCAAATCTGCGCCTGTCAATAATGCTGCAAAAAAGGTGGGTTCATGAGAATTCTCCTCACGTTTCTAGTTACTTTGTTCCTGGTGGGGTGTTCAGCCGACCCCGTTCGCATTGGCTCAAAAGATCAGGTTGAAAATCGAATTCTGGCTGAAATGTTCGCTCAATTGCTGGAGGAAAAAGGGGTTGAAGTAAAGAGGGTGCGGGGGCTGGGTACCACCCAAGCCGTTTTCGAGGCCTTGAAAAGTGAAGACATCGACCTCTATCCCGAATACAGCGGCACGGCGCTTGCCATGCTGGGTGCACCTCGGTTGCGCGATGCCGACGAGGGCTTTGCCGTCGCCTCCGAGTCTCTTGCACTTAGCGGTTTGACGCTGCTCGATCGCCTGGGTTTCGCATCCAATTATGTTGTGCTGGCCCGGCCTTCGCTCACCACATCCAAAGGTTTGAAAACCATTTCAGACCTGACGCGCACGGCAAGTGACTTAAGATTGGGCGTAACGCGTTCGTTTGCCGCCCGTCCGCGTGACGGCCTGGAGTCGTTCGTTCAGCGCTTTGGGCTCGATTTCGATCAAGTCACGGTGGTAGGCGCAGGGGAGTCTGGAAGTTTGTACGACACGCTTTTGGAAAAGCGCGTCGATGTTGTAGTAGGGGTTTCAACTGACCCCGAGATCAGTGATTATGGTTTAGTCACTTTGGAAGACACGACCGCTTTTTTCCCAGCATATGAAGCGGCGCCGCTTGTTTCGCAAGCTGCCTTGGATCGCGTTCCGGAAATTGCCGATACGCTGGCCCAACTGGCCGGGAAAATTGATGACCAGAAAATGCGTGATTTGAACGCCGCCGTCATTTTCGATGGACGTCCGGTCAGTCGGGTTGCGAAACGGGCATTGCATGAGCTTGGTCTGGTTGAGTCACTGCCTCGCGAGCGTGTCCCCGTATTCGACATCGCCGTGGAGCTGGAGGCGCAGAATTCCGACGACGTCGTTGATACGCTTCGCGCAGTGCGTCTTGCCCTACGGGGTCGAGAAGTTGATTTGCTGGCTAACGCAGCGCCGGTTGAGGCGGTACAAACGGGCAAAGCCCGTTTGGCTGTGGCTCCGGCAGTGGCAAGCTTTACGGTTAAAGACGGCGCAACGGTTAGAAGTGATCGGGTTGAAGCTGTTGCGGCAGTGGGCTCAACCTTTCTGCACGCGCTTTCCTTGTCGCAAGATCCCATAACACCGGCGCAGGCATCGGTGATCGCTGCCGGGCCGGTGGGTTCCGCTTCTTATAACCTGGCCCAGGCGATTGCCGATTCCGGTACCGGGAATGTCACGGTTGTGGCCTTGGATGACAATAGTGCCATATCGGCGGCTAAAGCGCTGCAAAACGGTGAAGCCCAGGTTGCGCTTGTGTTCAGCCAATTGCGAAGGTCAGATCTGCGCGTTGTCTTGGCTGATGCAAGCGATATTACGCTGGTGAGCGCCAATGAGTGGTGGGAAAGCAGCGCCCGCCTTTCCATGCCGGTTATGCGCGAGGCTCAAATTATTGCGGGCACCTATGAAAGCGTTGCTAGCAATGTGGAAACGTTGTCGACGCAACTTGTTTTGTTTGGTCCGGCGGCTACTCCCGAACAGTATGCAATGGGGCTGCAAGGGCCGAGCACCTTCTTTAACGAACAGCGTCCGCTGACCAATAAAAGTGTGATGGCAATCAATGACAGTTTCGGTATCCATGCGGCCCTGGATCCGCATTTACGTCAAGCTCCCGGACTGGTGCCAGAGGTCAGTATCCAGGATGATCGTATCAATCCGTATCCGAGCAGGGCGATTTTAATGATTGTGATTCTCGCGTTTCTTGGATGGACGATATGGTTGCTGCTTCGGCCGGAAAAGCCTGAAGATCATTAACGCGTGTGTTGTGGTTATCGGTGACGCCCTTATCTGGTCAGTTTGCGCTTGAGTGTGTCAGAGGGGCGTTCGCCGAAACGTTGCCGATAACTGGCCGAAAATTGTCCCAGATGCGTAAAGCCCCAGCACAATGCAACTTGAGTGACAGCGGTATCGCTTGTGGCGTGCAGCAGTGCCTGATGTACTTCGTCGAGCCGGACCTGTTTAAGATAGCGCATCGGCGATGTGTTGCGGTACTTGCGAAATCCGGCAAACAGATTGCGTATGCTAACGCCAACGTGTTCGGCGATATTTCCAGCCGTTAATGGCTGATGGGCGTGGTGTTGTATGTATTCTTCGGCTCGCTTGACGAAACCTGGCGCAACGTAGCCGGCATGAAATGGCGTGTGCTGGTTGTGTTGCAAGCTTCCCAGCAGGGAAACCATGAGCACTTCCTCAAAACGGGCGGCGATCAGGGGCTGGTTGAAAAGATCGCCCTCCGAGGCTTCATACAATTGCCAGTGCAGCAGGCGCTTCAACGATTGCAGGGAACCCTGTTGCAGGTCGATAGCAGGATCAAAGTGCAGGGCGTCGTGACTCAGGTGTCCGTAGTATTGTGCGCATTGTTGTTCCAGAGCGCTTCGTTCGACCCGAATAAACAGTTTCTCTGCACTGTGTTCATGGCGCATGCGAAATTCAAGGTCGGGGCTGATGATGGTGGCGACGCGTGTGTCGGACAGAATCGCGTGGCGGTCGTAGTGAATGGCTTCCTGACCGGCAACCGGAATCTGTATCAGATAAAAGTCGTCCAGCTTGCCCGGTTCGATGTCTACGGTGGCTCCGTACAGCATGCGCCCATAGCTAACCTGTTTCCCCCGGCGAAAGTGGATTTCAGTATTAAGTGATTGTGATCTTCCCACCACTTTCAGGTCGTGGTCGCAGAAAATACGGCTGACCTGATGGCGTACTTCCTCGGCGTCGTGGGAAGTGAACTTTGGAAATCGGCTGAACAGGTGGCGATGCATTTGCGAGTTTGGTGCCGCTTGCATACGCGTTTCCTCAAAATAGAGTGGCCTGCCCCTTCAGTTTTGAACGAATGAGCCGTAGTGGCCGTGCCAATAAGTAAGTGGCTGTTGTCCGGCATGCACGTTAATTCGGGTAACGAGGCCGGCAATTAAAGCATGTTCCCGGTGCATCCAGACCTTGTCGACATCGCAGGCGAAGGCGGCCAGGGCCCGGTTGGACAGCCAGACGCCGTCGGGTGTTTGATACCAGTCGTCGTCGGCGTAACGTTCGGCGCCTTTGCGACCGCCCTTGCCCGAGAAATGTTCAGCCACAATTTGCTGGTCTTGTTGTAGCACATTAATGCCGAATTTTCCCGATTTTTCAATCACCGGCCACGAAGATGACGACCGGTTGACTGAAATGAATAGTTCGGGCGGGTTCATGGAAATGGAGACGACCGATGTGGCCGTGAGACCGGTTCTGTCGTTGCCGTGGGCGGCTGTAATGACAGAAACGCCGCCTGCCAACTGGCGCATGGCGGCACGAAACTCCTGGTTTAGCGTTGTGTCATTGCTATTGCTCATACATACTTCCTGCGGATACCGCTTGATTCAAGAATAGGCAATACATTATCGCGGAAATAGGGAAATTCTTCTGCGTAGTCGAAGAACGACAGGGTCGTGCCGCTGAAACCTGCCTCATGCAATTGGGTAATGCCATCGGCCACTTGTTCCGGCGTTCCCACAAGCGGGAACCCGCCGTGACCCGCAGCAAACCGTTCGCGAATCAGTTGCAACAAGTCATGAGGGAATGATTGCGCGTGGGCAAATTGCAAGCGAATGAGGTTGTCGGTCGCTTCCCAGTCGGCATTGTCCTGCAGCGACTGCCACGTTTCTTGCGCCTGGGCTTCGGTAGGGCGGCAAATAACGTGGGAAAAAGTCAGTACGCCTACTTTACGGCCCTCTTGATCCATGGCCTGCTGTTTTAACTCAGCCACTTCCTGTTTTGAACGGGCAAGGTCGATGGCCGGCGTAAACAGGAAGTCTGCGTTATGGGCGGCAAACTCCCGGCCTAATCCGGAACCGGCCGCGTTGTAGATGGGAGGCATGGTCTGCGGCTTCGGGTTGCCGTAGGTGTGCTTCAGTTTGAAATAGGTGCCATCCCAGTCAAAGGGGCCGTCGTGTGTCCACAGCTTTTTGACGATATCGAACCATTCCTGCGCATACCCGTAGCGGGTTTCATGATCGTCTGGCAGTGTCAGGCCCAGCGCTTCGTATTCCGGTTTGTTCCAGCCTGCCACAATATTCAAGCCGACCCTTTCATGACTGATCTGCGCCATGGTGGCAATTTGCTTTGCCACAACCACCGGATGGTTCGCCGCAGTGTGAATGGTGGCAAATACGGTGAGTTGCTTCGTATTGGCCAGCAACGCCGTGGCCCAGGTGACGGTTTCCAGCACATAACCGTGAAAGTCTGTTTCACCACCGTAACCGATCCAGCGCGCAATAGGCAGCATGAAGTCAATGCCTGCGTCGTCAAGCAATTTGCCGATTTTTAAATTGCTGTCCCAGTCGGCCGTCCAACGATCGGGCAGTTTTGAAACAGTCATGCCACCTGAACAGTTGGTCGAGAAAGTTCCCAGCAGGAAATGATCTCTTTCCAGAAATTGATTGGTTTTCATGTTATCTCCGAAATATGATGCTTTGTTTTAATGAGGCAAAGGCCGACACGGGTTTGAACACGTGGTGGTAACTCATCGAACAATAAAGTGGAGACGGTGGCGGCTGCTATCAGATTTGTGCACGGGCTATCTGGAAAGTGCAGGAATTAGTGTTCGCTATAAACGTTCTAAACTAGGGGTCCTTGATTTTTCCTGCAGAGTGACACCATGGCCTTGCGCGCCACTATCTATAAAGCCGATCTTCATGTTGCCGACAATGACCGCGCCTATTACGCCAGCCATTCTGTAACTGTTGCACGGCACCCTTCGGAAACCGACGAGCGCATGATGGTGCGTTTACTGGCTTTTGCTTTATATGTTGATGACAATGAAAGCCTGGCCTTCACCAAAGGCCTGTCGGAAACGGATGAGCCAGACTTGTGGCGCCTGGATCTGACCGGCGCGATTACGCAATGGATCGAAATAGGACTACCCGATGAGCGCCGCATTCTGAAAGCATGTGGCCGCGCAGACGAGGTGATTGTTATTGCGTATGGTCGTAATGCGCAGCTTTGGTGGGACGGCGTGAAAAACAGGTTAAGCCGGGCTCAAAACCTGCGCGTGTTTTTTTTCGACGTTGACGGCACGCAGGCGCTGGCGGCATTGGCCGATCGGAAAATGGTTTTGAATATTAATGTGACGGATAGCATGAGTTGGGTCTCGTCGGAGCGCGGCGAAGCAAGTGTGACGGTTTCGCGTTTGGAATAGCCCTTGACAGGATGCAGCGGTATGGCAATAGTGGTTATTCATGGCTGATGTCCGGCCATTTGTAAAAATAAAGGAGGCCGCTGTGTCACGAAAACTCATTAACCCACCAGAATTACATCCTGCACCTGGTTTCAGTCACATTACGGTTGCTGAGCCGGGCCGCGTTGCCTATATTGCCGGTCAGGTTGCACTGGCGCCCGATTTTTCCGTTGTGGGTGGCGAAGATTTAGGCGCTCAAACCCAGGCGGCAATGCGCAACATAGAAGTGGCGTTGAAGGCAGTGGATGCCGGTTGGGGCGATGTGGTGCGCCGAACCATTTATACACTTCACCCCACAGAGTTTGAAGTGATCACTGCGGCAATTGAAGCGGTGCAGGGTAACCAGGAACACCCCGCTCAAACAATTATCGGTGTAACCGGACTGGCGGTGCCGGGATTACTGATTGAGATAGAGGTGACAGTGCGGTTACCCGGTTAGTAAAGTGACTAAGGGCTAGTACCTATTGTTCTATAAATAGAATGTTATGAAAATGGATAAAGTTATCGCGCTATAACGATCGCATTTTTCGCATTTGCTTGCCTGCACATAGGCCATTTTGCTTATTGTGGCAGGGGGGCAGGGCCTTCTGTTTATAAGGAACCATGATGAAAACTTTACGATATTTCGTTGCAGCATTGGGTAGCTTACTTGTCTCTGGCGCAATGGCGAGCGAAGTAGTTGCGCTCAAGTTCCCGCACGATCTTCCTGAAAACACAATTAAAGCCCGAACAATTAAATTGTTTGCGGAGAAAGTTGACGAATATAGCAACGGTACGTTGCGTATCGATGTATATCCGGGCGCACAGTTGGTTTCTTCCAAAGATGAAATTCGCGCTGCAATTCGTGGCCAGGTCGATATTGTTGCTCCCCTGACTTCCTATTACGTGCCTTTGGACGATCGTTGGGAGATTTTCAATCAGCCCGGTTTGTTCAACTCTTTTGAGCACAGCATTAAGGTGTTCGAGGGCGAGATCGGCCAAACACTGCTGAAAGATCTTGATCAATTCAAAGTGCGTGGTATCGGCTTGTGGAATGATGGTCCGGGTTATATCTATACCAGTGGCGAGCCGGTGGTTAAGCCCGAAGACATGGCCGGTCGCAAGATTCGTGTAACGCCTTCGGCCCCTCTTGAAGAGGGCGTGCGTGTGGTTGGTGCATCACCTGTATCCATTCAGGCACCCGATGTTTATTTGGCCCTGCAGCAGGGGTTGGTGAACGGCGCCATTACGACTGTCACGCTGGCTGCATCGGCGCGCTGGTATGAAGTGTTAACCGGCATGACTCGCGTATTGCAGCAGCATGGCGGCTATGCCGTTGTTATTAACCAGGCACGCTGGGACAAATTGAGTGAAGATCATCGCAATGCGTTGATGAAAGCCATGGCCGACGCACAAAAATGGAATCACGACGTCTCGGTCTCGAACTCGGCTGCTGCCGAAAAAACCCTGGTGGATAACGGCGTTGAGATTCAAGAGGTTGATGGCCAGGTGCTGGCGCAATGGCGGGATAAATACAAAAGCGTTTATGAAAGTCAAAGTGAGCCCGTACGCAAGCTCATTGCCGAGATTCAAAGCGCTGCGGGCCAGTAAGACGACAGGACAGGAGCTAGCCCACCATGCGTAATATGCTAAGCGCGGCCGGTCGTGCGTGGGATCGTCTTGAAATATTCATTGGCGGGCTGTTCCTGACACTGTCGGTATTTATTATTGTTCTGCAAATCTTCCTGCGTTCAGTCTTTGGGTTTTCAATCATAGGCGGTGATGAAATTGCCGCATATGCCATTATCTGGAGCATTCTTTTTACCGCTGCGCTGGCAGTCAAGTCCAACCAGCATGTGCGGATCGATGTGATTTTCACCGTGCTCCCCAAAACGGCCGGTCGGATTCTGGACATGATCGGCACACTCTTGTCCCTTTTCTTTGCCTTGTATCTTACCTACTCGGGTTGGGAGCTGGTCATGGAAAGCCATATGCTGGGCGAAGTGTCCATGACGATGCTGCGCATGCCAATGTGGATACCTCAGGTCATTTTGCCTTTGGGTGGCGCGCTTTTGTCGCTGCGGTTGATTCAGCGATTTGTTTCTCTCTTGACGGGTGCCGCTGATCCGCAATCAGAGCAGGCCGAATCTTCAGCAACATGACTGTGGTAGGAACTGACCCATGTTTTCATTTTTGACGACATTTGCTGTTGGCCTGGCAAGTGGAATGCCGATTGCGTTCGCATTAGGCTTGTGCGGTCTTGTGTATTTGCTCGTGCAAGACGCTATGCCTGCGACACTGGCCTCGCAACTGTTTAGCGCGTTGAGCACACCCAGCTTGTTGGCCATCCCCTTTTTTATTCTGGCAGCCGAGGTGATGAGCCGCACGGGTGCCACCAACCGATTGATTCATTTCATTGACGTCCTGATACGTCATACACGCGGTGGCTTGCCCGTGGTGGCTGTTTTTGCGACCGTCATGTTTTCGTCGATCAGTGGCAGTTCGGTTGCCACTGCTGCCGCGGTGGGCACGATTCTGATCCCGGAAATGGTTAAACGTGGATACGACCGGACGTTCTCGGTTGGTCTCATTGCCAGTGCGGGTGGACTGGGCATATTGTTGCCCCCGTCGGTGCCACTGGTGATTTATGGCATCGTGACTGAAACGTCAATTGCCAGGTTGTTTACCGCGGGCGCGATCGTGGGCATTATTCTGACCGCGCTTTTAACGGTTGTTGCGTATGGATATAGCCGGGCTTCCGGCGTGCCGCCTCAGCCAAAGGCAAGTTCGCGTGAACGGCTCGCGGCTTTTAAATCGGCATTTGGTGTGCTGATGTCTCCCGTGATTGTTCTGGGCGGGATTTATTCCGGTTACTTTACGCCCATGGAGGCTGCTGCAATTAGCTCTGTATATGCCATCTTTCTGGCATTGTGTTACGGCGTTTCCGTTAAAGGCCTGCTTCCGATCCTCACCAGTTCCGCCAAAATGTCCAGCATCATCATGATGATTCTGGCGGGGGCCCAGTTATTTGGGTACGCCATTACAAGTGAGCGTATACCCCATGTTTTATTCGACGGCATCATGGCGATGAACTTAAGCAGTACCGAGTTCCTCGTTGGGGTCATGTTGCTATTCTTCCTGATTGGCATGGCGCTGGAAGTCATTTCCGTTATTTTGATTACGATGCCTATTCTCATGCCGATGATTATGGGGTTTGATATTGACCCTGTGTTTTTTGGCATGCTGCTGATTCTGAATATGGAAATTGCGGTTATTACACCCCCGATCGGGCTGAATCTGTTTGCGATCAGCGCCATCAGTAAAGTACCCGTCATGCGCGTTTTCAAAGGATGCCTGCCCTTTGTCCTTCTGCTGTTCTTAATGTTGGTCTTCATGACGTTTGTGCCGCAAGTACAAGACATGTTCAGGCTGTTGTGAGTGTGCTCCCTGACTGAGCGCTTAACCCAAGCGTAAATTCATCGCATATGGAACCGGTCAGATGCTGGACAATGGGGTGCGTTGTATAACGAACATTGTCATGTGGGTTAGAGAAAATATCTGGTAAGTCATTGTGTTTTGGGCAGGAGGGTGAAAGTTCCGCTTACCCTCCACGCAGGTCATAGGGGGTTCCTCGGCTATCAGGATCTGTTTCTTCGCGGCGCGCTTGTTCACCGAGGAGGGCTTTGAGCCGCGTGAGCCCTTCAGGTGCCCAGCCGGGAGGATCGGCGACTGCGACCCACGCGTTAACGTAGTGTTCTGGTGCATAAACATGCCCATAGCCAAGTGGGGCCTCGGTGGAAAGGAACATATCGAAGGCTAGTTGCAAAAAAGACACGACTGGATACCAGCGCAACTCTGGTGATACGTCCGGGCCCCTAGGGCTCTTCATCCAATCGGGACTTTGATAAAAGTCGTGCGGATTGAAAAAAGTAATGGCGTCGCTGGCGTACTGCAGATAAACAAAGCGTACTCGCCCCCACGGCGTTTTAGCCGGTACCGGCGATCCGTGTTGATTCATAAAGCGAAGCACACTGCCATCCCGGAATTCGGGCAGCCATTCAGGTGTGCCAGGAACGCGTTCACTGGTTACTCTTTGCCAGGTTAAGCTGGCAAAGGGCGGTCCGCTCCAGAGGGCACCGTCGATGGGGTCGTCGAGCATCTCAAACATTTCAAACGAACGGGCTGAATTCATGGCACCAAGGCTCAGGCCATGCAGATACAGACGTGGCCGCTGATCACGCGGCAAGAGAGTCCAATAATTATAAATTTCGTTGAAAAGAGTACGTGCGGCGTCTGCACCGTACTCGGGGTGCACGGTGAGCGAAAGCGGGCTGGATAGATAGGAATATTGCATTGCTACACTGGCCACATCTCCGTTTTGCAAATGCTCGATAGCATCTATGGCTGCCGGGTCGATCCATCCGGTTCCGGTCGGCGTAATGATAACCAGCATGGATCGATCGAATCCGCCTGCACGCTTTAGTTCAGCGAGCGCCAATTTGGCGCGCTCTTCGACGCTATCTGCGCCTTGCAGCCCTACATAGGTCCGAATCGGCTCCATAGCTGGCCTGCCGGAAATTGCCTGAATTTGTTTCGCATCGGGACCTGAACCAATAAATTCGCGCCCGGCGCGGCCCAGCGATTGCCATGTGAGAAGGGATTCCAGGCTGCCGCTACGATCGGCAAGGGTTGGCATTGGGTATTCTGGTTCTAAAAGCGCATCGTACTGCCGAAATGAGGAGTCCAAGATGGGAAGGATCCCACGAGCGAGGACTCCGTTTGCGAGCACCCACACCAGGACGATGGCTGCAGAGGTGCCGAGTAGTGTGGCCACTCGCCGGGGTATGCGACGCTGAATACGGTGGATAAGAAAGCGAGCAAGGTTGGAGACGATGCGACCGACCGCGATCAGAATGAAAAAGCATATAAGGGCAGCGACGCAAACCAACCACAAGTGTCCGCTGTTTAGAGGCTCCATGGCCATACGTAGCCGAATCGAGTTCTGCCAGCCGACAGTGTGCCAAAGGCAAAATACGGCCAAGCCTATGCAAAGCAGACCCAGGAGAATGGAGATGAGACGCTGGGAATGTACCCGCAAACGCGGTAGCTCAAAATAATGCCAGAGAGTCTGAAGGACTGCGCCAAAGGCGTATCCCATCGTACTTGCAATGCCGGCCAACAGGCCCTGCATAAGTGCAGGGCGCGGAATCATTGACGGAGTAAGCGCCGCAGCAAAACACAGGATGGCGAAGAATAAGCCAACTCGCGAGAGAGGTTGGAGAAATGACCGTAAGTCCGAGACGCCAAGATTGATTGTTGTAGGTGGCGGAACGTCGACCATTGGGGAACGAGGCATGCTAGGGTGAATCCTCTGATGATATGTGCCCATGCATGATACCCGCGGTAAGTATTTTTAGCGAGCCAACCCGTGTTCGTGCCAATCGACGTGTTTAGCGATGATGATGGGGCTGCACCAGCGTGAATCATGAACGAAACGTGGGAGCGCAAGATGGCAGGTCAAAATGATAGCTTTTATGACGGCTAATTCGAAAGCTTCCGCCGGGATTTTGATGCCCACCGCAGTGTTTTGGTAGTTTTTAATTGCTGTTCGCCTAACTTGCAACAGATCAAACCGGCAATCATGGCAACCATCTTTGAAGGCGAACGTACGGGTAGCAGCCCGGCTGTCGTAGATGCTGTCGCCGAACAGAACGTGTTGCTTACGCTTGAGGCCATCCGCAAAAACGGTCCCGTGCTTGACGTGCGTGAAAAGGAAGGTAAGATCAAGATTGCTGGCGCCATGTACAACTTGTCGAATGGTGAAGTTGTATTTTTGAACTAGATTATTGGTGAGTGATGGGGCTTGATTGTTGATAAGGCTGTAGTCCTCTGTTGCCTGAAGGTGCTCCACCGTCGTGTGAGTTGCTTCGTTCAGGTCTGTTCTTCGCCTGCATTGCCACACATATTGCATTTCGGGTCGTGTGGTAGTGCGTTGGCGGGGCGACGTGTACCTGGGTCGAGGTTAGTCCGTGTATCTCTAACCGGCTTCGTGCACATTCCAATCTTTTATTTTTTGTAGACATGATCATGAAGAAATTTAAGCCATCCTTGTTCAATGTATGCATTGCAGGCAGTCTCGTCGGGGCTATGGCTTTTGCTTCAATCGCCCAGGCTTGCACCCGCTTTATTTATCTGGGCGATAACAATCTGACCATGACAGCGCGGTCTATGGACTGGAACGAAGAGATCGGGACTAATCTTTGGATTTTGCCCAGGGGCATGGAACGCAATGGCGAGGCCGGGCCAAACTCAGTGAAGTGGACAGCAAAGTACGGTAGCGTGATCGCGACAGCTTATGATATCTCGACGGCAGATGGGATGAACGAAGTTGGTCTGGTGGCCAACATACTCTGGCTGGCTGAGTCGGAATACCCTGAGTACGACGGCAAAACCCCGGGGTTGGCGATTTCCGCCTGGGCGCAGTACATACTTGATCAGTTCGCTACTGTTGATGAAGCGGTGAAGCACTTGCTGTCGGAGCCTTTTACTCTGGTAACTGACAGGGTACCCGGACAAGAACGTAAAGCTGCGCTACACCTTTCAATTTCGGATGCCAGTGGTGATAGTGCCATTATCGAGTATATAGATGGCAAGCAGACAATTCATCACAACAGAGACTTTCAAGTGTTAACCAACTCACCCACATTCAAAAGGCAGTTGGCTTTAAATGAGTATTGGAAAGAGATAGGCGGCACTGTCATGTTGCCGGGTACAAACCGTGCAGCCGATCGTTTCGCTCGGGCGGCGTTCTACGTTAACGCAATTCCTAGGTCGGAAGATACACAGGAGGCCGTCGCAAGTGTTTTCAGTGTTATTCGTAATGTGTCGGTGCCTTACGGAATCAGTACGCCCGACCAACCCAATATTTCCTCTACACGTTGGCGTACGGTTGCAGATCAGAAGAATTTGACCTACTTTTTTGATTCTGCGCTAACACCAAATGTGTTTTGGGTAGATTTACGCCGCATAGACTTTTCAAAAGAAACAGGTAAGGTGCGGAGGCTGGATCTGGGGCCTGATCAACGTCATACGTATTCGGGGTCGACCAATGCTGAGTTTGTCGAGACAGAGCCATTCACGTTTCTGGGGGTGTGATTCAGGGTCCAACACGTCCGACACTGACGCTTTGCATGGGTTCGTCCCATTGGGCGCAACCGGAGCCTGGAACTCGTATATGGGGTAGAGCCGGTAGAGCGAGCAACCGTCCTTCAGACGGCAAAAAGCCCCTGAAACTTTGTGCCGTTAAGTAAAAAGTTGCCTGGTATTAAAGCATAAAGTTGCCGGGAATTTTTTGTTTGTCCTAGATAGTGCAATTGGCTTGTGATTATAAAAAAAGCATATTTTCGCCAATCGTCTTGTTTTAACGGATATAGGTGCCATTCGTATGGCGGCGAATTTGTCTTCCTCTTGGCTGGAAGTGCGTACGGCTCACTGGGCAGTCCAATGAGGTTAAAACGTATCTAGTAAACCTTGGTCGAGTCACTATTCCGTGCTATAAGTATCCGAACGGTTGGGGGCTACAATGCCCCCGACGCGACTATTATCGACTCACCGACTCATGCGGCACACGGGAGGTTTCGTTCCAATGCAAGACACAGACATTGAGCTTTTCTTTCGATTTTTGGGCTATGGCCCCATTAAAACCGCAAAAGTCTGGTTCGTCGGGATAGAGCCTGGGGGAGTGAGAAACGCTTTTGTCAATGAGCAGGACGGCATTAGCTTGAATGGCGAAGACCTACTTTATGATGCTTCGATCCCCACACCAGTTCAAGCTGAACGCGAAACACGCGTTTGGACGTGCAGCAGGGCGATGGCAGAAGCCTTAGGTGTAAACGATGCTTACTTCATGAGTAACATGGCCCCCCTTCCACGTCCGTCCGAGGGCGCAGTTCATGAGGGGGTATCGAGTGCAGAATACGCCACAAAAGTCACTTCCGAGTACATACCCAGACTCTGCGCGGCAATTGAGAGCTGTTCGCCTAAAGCAGTCATCTTCCACGGTAAAGGGGCCTTTCGCAGCTACGGTATAGCGAAAGCCCTAGGATTGGATCGCGCAGCCAAGCCCCAAATTACAAACGGGTTTGAAATCTATGAAGATCGCAAGATCATCGTCTGCGGCAACTTCTCGCGAGGCTCGAACTTCAGCAACGCCCAAATGAGCTCAATGACAGAAAAACTGCGTGACTGGCTGAGATAAGCTAAGGATAACCAGATGTAACCATCAGTGCGTAGCTATCGCTCAGGGGCATTAACCGCGAAAAGCCAGGCGCTTTTGGAGAGACCCGGTCGGATCCAGGTTCTTTCAACCTTCTGAACCCAATGCTCGATAAAGGAAATCAAATGCCGCCAACCGCTGAAAACATCACAGAATCCACTGACCACTACGGGCAGGCTAGGGATGTCGCCTTGGCAAATGGCTGGGTCACCGTCTGCCTTATTCAGCGTAAACTAAGACTGGGCTACGGGTTTGCGCTTTCCTTGCTTGATGGGTTAGTACGCAGGGGCGTCGTTGGGCCACTTGACACTACCGATCGGCATCTTGTTCTGCTAACTAACGAAAACAACAGGGCTCGAATGGCGGCAGTTTCCGAACCAGTCATGCCCTTGGCTCGGGATGAAAAACCAAGCCTGACTATCGTGCCACAACACCCATTGCTATATCTGCTCAACCACGATGACACCGAGCATCATACTGCATCGCTAACTCCATCGCTCTATCGTAAAGACGACTTTTATCGCGTACTCAGTGCGGGGCGGCAGATCCCAGAAAAGACGGTGATTACGCGATATTTTGTTGAGGAGTCAAAGCATGGGGCATTCGAAGTTTTGGTTCAATGTCTGCGGCCTGCTGTAGAGGCACCCTTCGAGGTTGAGAGTGTTTCCCTTGTTGTGCAACCGGAAAGCACCAAAATTGCTCAACTTCCAACGTTTAGCATCATCGAAGAAAGCGCTTCAGATCAATTGTGACCTGGGGAGACTTACCCTGTGTCCTTTAATTGGTCTAGGTAATCTGCCCACACCTGCACCATCTGCCGCCGTTGTTCTTCGAATTGTGCTCGGTCATAAGCGCTTCCGAGTTCCTCCTTGGACTCATGAGCGAGGTGACGCTCTATGAATCGAACCGGGTAGGGGCAACCGAGCCAGAGCTGAGAAGTTGGTCTCCGACATGAGCCGTGCGCCGGGATTTCGTCTTGTTCGTCGTGAGGTCGGCCATTTGTTGGCTAGGTTTCGTAGCGAATGGAGGCGGCTAAGGATAGAGTCTGAACCCATGCCTGAGCTGCCGACGTTTCTCCCATACGTTCGCATGCTGCCAAAGCGCAAGAGGTCGGAGCGTTGATTGGGGTCTATCTAACACCCGCAATCGTATGCCCTCTCCCTAACGAATCTGAACTGGCAGCGATACCTGGGGCTGGATGGGCACAAGTGTCTTGGCATAAGCACGTAGGATGTCGTTGTAGAGATCTGTGTGTTTTGGGGCTTCTACGGAAATTATGAGTGCATAGCGTATTTTGTCGGCACCGACCGCTTTTCCGCCAAATTCCCGTGCGTTGTAATGGATGTCGAATACCGGGTTTTGTAGGCTACTGCCTCGCATGTCTTGCTTTCCATGTAGCGCTGTTTCCCATTTACCTTGATCGCGTCGTTCGTGCTCCGTCGCAAACTGCTTCATGTCGAAGAAGCTTCTAGTCTTGGCGTGTGAGCTTTTTTCCTGGATCTTTCCATCATGAGGTCGAAAGACAATATCAAGGCCTGCTCGTGTGTAGGCGGCAGCGTCCTGCGGATCTGTTGGCGAGGCATAGCAAAAGGTCGCACTTAAAGTGATGTTGCCTGTTAGCCCACCATCGGGCAATGGTAGCGTGGCACGCAGATATTTCCCCGGCTTTAGTTCGCCTTGGTAGACGATCCGCGCCACATCATCGGGACAGGTAATGACACTCATAATGTCCTCGGGAACCTTACCCCAACCTACTTCCAACTTGTCTTGATCGGCGGGATCGGCAGCATGAACCAGCAGTGCCTTGATGGCAAGGGGTGTCAAGGTTGGGCCAAGCATGGCGCGGATTCCAACCGCGCTACGTAACAAGTAGGGAGCAGCGAAGCTGGTGCCGAGCTGGGGTGCTAGGCTGGGTTTGGTGCCGGGGCTCAGGACGTGGAAGTATTTTTGTGCCGGATCGCCGCCAAAGGCCATCAGGTCGGGCTTTACTACACCAGGGCTGCGACCTGGACCAACGGCACTGTAAGGAGCCCGTGTCCACGGCGTTTCCGTATTGCTGGCAGCACCGACAGCTAAGGCGTTGACGCAGTCTGCAGGAACCTGCACTCTATCGTAGCGTAGCTCGTGGTCGCGCATGCCGTTGTTGCCAACGGCGACGGTCATCAATGTATCGCCGTCATTGAGCAAATCGTCAATGACTGATGTCCATGCATGGACTTCTTTGTCTTCTACGGGAAGATCGGGACCTAGGCTTAAATTAATGAACTGGTAGGTACGTGACAACAGTACCTGTTCAACTAGCTGAATCGAACCGGGAATCGCGGAGGCTATTTGGTTAAAGTAAAACAGGTTCCGCAGCGGGAGCCGCAAGCTGTCGATAATAGCGCTCTTCGGCTTCTGTCGGTGGCACATCACCAATCGACCCGAGCAACCGTTGATGGTTGAACCAAGATACCCACTCCAAAGTAGCT
>TARA_R100000306_G_scaffold32973_2_pt1 | contig 58587 bp, 49 predicted proteins | sample TARA_R100000306 | Tara Oceans TARA_R100000306 (sample SAMEA2620824) | marine metagenome | biome: marine biome (ENVO:00000447); feature: mesopelagic zone (ENVO:00000213); material: "saline water (ENVO:00002010), including plankton (ENVO:xxxxxxxx)" | depth 1000 m | reverse complement strand
GGAACTGGAGAACCTGGCCAACATCTACCTGTGGCGCTACCCGGACCTGAATATCACCATTCTGCGGCCCTGCAACATTGTCGGCCCAGGCGTGCGCAACTCCATCAGCACCTTGCTGGGCATGGAACGGGCACCTGTTCTGGCCGGTTTTTCACCGATGATGCAGTTTATCCATATCGATGACATGGCGGATGCCATCGTGCTGGCTTACAACAAACCCCAGCGGGGAATTTTCAATGTCGCGCCGCAGGACTGGGTGGCCTACCAGCATGCGTTGAAGCTCTGCGGCTGCGGCCGCATACCAGTACCATCCATTCCCCCCATACTGCCCAGGATGATACTGCGCACACTCAACCTGCGAAGTTTTCCTTCGTACCTGATGCACTTTTTCAAGTATCCTGTAGTCATCGACGGCAGGGCGTTCGCCAGGGAATTCGGTTTCACTCCCAGGCGCCCGCTAAAAGAGATATTCCGGTTCTACCGGGAGAACAAGAAGCCGGTGTGAACGGCACAGGATCGAAATCGGTGCCGTTATGGAAAGTGGCGCATAGCGCAGGAAGCGAAACATGTTGAATAATTTCAGCCTGATCAGTCATTCCACGGCAGCCATTGCCTTTGGGTTGCTATCGCTGCTGATTGCCACACGATACCTGCGCCGGGACATTGATCGTTCTTTGCTCCTCGCCGCCGTGGTCACCACGCTGTGGGCCGGCTCACTTGTTACCCAAAGCCTTTGGGGCGAACCAAGCTTTTTTATTCGCTACCTGCTGGAACTTCTGCGTGATGCCGCGTGGATTACCGTCCTCTTCGCCCTACTTCGCGATTCATTCCGGTCTGCCAATCTTGTCGGTCGCCTACGAAAAGTGCTGGCGGCAGCCACCCTGATCCTGGTTGCTCTCCTACTCGGCAGCGGTGTCCTGGAATATTTCTTCGGGCTCAGCATTCTGGACGGTAAAACCAAAGTGGTTGGCCAGATAGCCCTATCCTTACTCGGCTTATCGCTGATTGAGCAGATCTGGCGAAACTCCGTGTCATTCGGTCGGTCCAGCATGAAGTATGTCTGTATTGCCGTTGGCAGCCTGTTTGCCTTTGATTTCTTCATGTATGCCGACACCCTGCTCTTTGGCCAGGTCTCGGAGTCGTTCTGGAACGCCCGTGGCCTGGTCAACGCTGCACTGGTGCCCTTGTTTGCTGTCAACGTGATTAACACCCGCAAACAGCCAGTGGATTTCCAGCTCTCCCGTTCAGCCGTCTTCCACGCCGGAGCCCTGATACTCGCCGGTGGTTACCTGTTGTTCCTGTCACTGGGTGGCTACTACGTCAAAACCCTGGGAGGCGAATGGGGCGACGCCCTGCAGGTACTCTTCTTCAGCATCGCACTGGTATTCCTCGTCACCCTGCTGGTCTCGCGCCGTGTGCGTTCCCGGCTAATGGTGTTTATCAGCCAGAACTTTTTCGATTACAAATACGACTACCGCGACGAATGGCTGAAAATGACCCGGGAAATGGCCGACCTCAGCGACAGCCCGCCACTTCCGGAACGGGTCATCCGCATTCTTTCGAGCCTGGTTGAAAGCAACGCCGGCGCACTCTGGATACGAGAGGAAAGAGGCGACTTCATCCTCAAGAACGCAGTCAACATGGTCACGCCCAAGTACACGACCATCGACGCCAACTCCGAACTTGTCCGCTTCTTTGGGGAACGGGAGTGGATTATCGACCTTCATGAATATCGTGGCGATCCGGTCAGCTACAACCTGCTGGAGATCCCCGACCCGATATCACATACACCGGATGGTTGGCTGGTCATTCCCCTATACCTCAGCAACGACTTATACGGTATTGCCATGGTCGGCAACCCTTACGCGCGCGTTGAACTCAACTGGGAGAACTTTGACCTGATCAAGGTTGTCGCCCGACAGACCTGTAACCTGCTTGCACAAACTGACGCCCAGAACCGGCTTTCCAGGGCCATGCAGTTTGAGGCCGTAAGCAAAGCGTCTGCCTTCATGGTGCATGACCTGAAAACACTGATTGCTCAACTATCGTTGCTGGTGAAAAACGCCCCCAGGCACCGGAACAACCCGGCCTTTATCGACGATATGATTCACACCACTGACCATGCCGTGCGCAAGATGTCGAACCTGGTGGATCACATCCGCAAGCCAGCGGACGAAACCCTGGTGACCGAAGTGATCGACCTGACTGAGGTTGTCAGCCAGTTGGCGGAGCACTACTCCCGCCGCCAACCTGCACCGAGGGTTGCCGATAATCCCGGAAACATTTTCATCAATGCCGATCGGGAGCAACTCTACAGTATTCTCGGCCACCTGATTCAGAATGCGCAGGATGCCACCCCACCCGATGGCGAAATCACTCTCACCCTGAAAACCGCCAAGGGCAACGTTGTGCTGTTCATCCAGGACACCGGTTCCGGCATGACCGAGGACTTTATCCAGACCCAGTTATTCAAACCGTTCGAAAGTACCAAGGGGCTGACGGGCATGGGCATTGGTGCCTATCAGGCCAGGGAGTATGTGCGCAATGTTGGGGGTAATATAGATGTAACCAGCGAACCGGACCTGGGCTCCTGTTTCTCAATCCGGTTCCCGCTTGCCCGGTTCAAACCGGAACAGGCCCCGGAAGAACCCGAGCGACTGATTACCGGCGACCCACTGCCGCAGCAGAATGCCAAATAATTGGCGAAACCGAAATACAACGAACACTATCATTGCAAAGTGTCAATCTTCGGTTAAGAATCAGGGTTTAGAGGATTGATCGCAAGACCGTCACCATTACAAAAAGGGATTTGTAACCGTTGTGAGTAGACGACTGCTAATCGTAGAAGATGATCCGGGTTTACAAAGCCAGATGCGCTGGTGTTTCAGCGAAGATCTGGAAGTAAGCGTTGCGGCTGACCGGGAGTCAGCCCTGACCGCACTGCGTCGAAGCGAACCCGATGTCATTACTCTGGATCTGGGTCTGCCTCCGGATCCAGGTGGTGCAAAAGAAGGCTTTCTACTGCTTGAAGAAATTCTTCGGTTGTCGCCCATGACCAAGATCATTGTGGTCACCGGACGGGAAGACAAGGAGAACGCCGTCAAGGCCATCGGCATGGGGGCCAGTGACTTCTACCAGAAGCCGCTGGACGCGGACATTCTGACCTTCGTGGTGAACCGTGCCTTGCGATTGGCCGAACTGGAACGTGACAACCGGGAGCTGGCCCGTCAGCGTAATGGCACCAACATCAAAGGTATCGTCGCGGCCAGCCCACAGATGCTTGGCATCTGTCGCACCCTCGAAAAAGTGGCCCCCACCGACGTCACTACCCTGATTACCGGTGAAACCGGCACGGGCAAGGAGCTGCTGGCAAGGGCGCTTCATGATTTGAGCCACCGCTTCGATAAACCTTTTGCGGCCATTAACTGTGCCGCTATTCCTGAGAACCTCCTTGAAAGCGAACTCTTTGGCTTTGAGAAGGGCTCGTTCACCGGCGCCACCCAGAGCAAGAAAGGCAAAATCGAAAGCGCCAATGGCGGCACCCTATTCCTGGACGAGATTGGCGACATGCCCATGCCCCTCCAGGCCAAGCTGCTCCGCTTTCTCCAGGAGCGCGTGGTCGATCGGGTGGGCTCGGTCAACCCGGTTCCTGTCGATGTCCGCGTGGTGTGCGCAACTCACCGGGACGTACAGCAGTTGATCGATCAGGAGACTTTCCGCGAGGACCTTTATTACCGGATCAGTGAAATTACTCTCGACGTTCCCGCACTTCGTGAGCGCGAAGGCGACGCCCTCGTTGTTGCGCAGTCGCTGTTGCAGTCATTGGGCAAACAAATGGATCGGCCCAACCTGGCCTTTACCGAAGACGCCATCAAGGCCATCAAGACACACCCATGGCCCGGCAACGTGCGTGAAATGATCAACAAGGTGAAAAGGGCCACAATCATGGCCGACGGCAAACGTGTTACCGCCGCCGACCTTGAGCTAAACTGCGACCTTGAAGGCCCCGAAAGCCAACTGAATCTCAGGCAGGTCAGGGAAAATGCGGAACGTGCCGCCATTGTGCAGGCACTGCAATCCTGTAGCTTTAATATGGCGCAGGCCTCACGTCTGCTCGGCGTAACCCGACCAACGCTGTATAACCTGACTGATAAATATCGGATTGAAACATCCCCCGAATCGTCAGGCGCCTGAATAGCAGGCAAGGAATCCAGAACAAGACCCGATAAGGAAAAGGACCAGGGCCATGAAGCCAGTTTCAGCAGTACGTGCCACCCTCCTCTCAGTCGCAATCTCATTCGCTCTCGCCGGTTGTGGCGACAGCAATGAGATGAGCCAGGACGACATCCAGTACCTGAGTCATATCGACCAGTCACGTTTTTTCCAGCGTCAGGGTGAACTCAAGGCGAGCACATTGGAAGCCAGGAGCGCGATCGAGCTTCAACCGGAAAAGATCGAACCGTATTTCCTGATCGTCAACAATCTCCTCAAGGCAGGCGATGCGGCCAATGCCGAACGGCACCTTAACCAGATCCTGGAGCGCCTCCCTGCAGAGCAGATCGATGCAAAGGTTCAGAACCGCGCCAGCCTGATCCTCGCAGAAGCCAATCTGCTTCAGGAAGATTTTGAAGACGCCCTGGCGGCTCTCGATGACATCACCTCCCCGGACCGACCGGTGGAAACCCAGGCGGCACTGCTGGAAGGCCAGATTTACCTGGCATCCAATGAACTTGAAAAAGCCCGCACTGCGTTCAACAGAGCACGGGAAATAGACTCCGGAGAAGTTGAATCGGTGATAGGACTTTCGAAAACGGCGTTCGCCGGCGGCGACGTATCGAAGGCCCGAAAACTGGTCACCGAGGCGGAAGAGGTCGATGAGGCGAATGGTGAATTATGGCTCTGGAAGGCCGAGCTCGCCGCTTCTCAGGAAGAGTGGCAAAAAGCGGAAGATGCCTATATCCGGGCCCTCGAAGACATCGGTCAGTACGATGTAATGACCCAGCGCAAATACGCCACGATTTCGTCCCTTATTCGCGTCCTTAGAGCCCAGGGGAAGCAGTCAGAAGCTTTCGTATACGAAGAAATACTGGCCAAGTCCGCCCCCGGTACGATCAAGAGCAACCTGATGGCCGCCCAGGCGGCAGTGGAACAGGGTGACCTCGATGAGGCCGCGCGTTATCTGGAGGAAGTCCTGGCGCAAGCTCCCAACCATGAACAGACATCGTTGATGCTCGGCCTTGTCCGGTTCAGGCAAGGCCGGGTAGAGGATGCTGAAAAGCTGCTGGCACCCATCGCAGAAGCGGGAAATTCAGAAACCGCCAGCAAATTACTGGCCGCCGCACGGCTGCAAATGCGAAATCCAGAAGGCGCCCAGGCCATACTCTCCAATCTGGAGGACAAAGACTCCGATCCGGAAACGCTTGCCATGGTGGCCATTGCCACGCTTGCCAGCGGCGACCTGAAAACGGGCGAAACGCTTATGGACAAGGCCCTGGCAAGCAACCCCGACAACCACCAGCTGAGGCTACGGTATGCGACCTACCTCAACCAGCGGGGTGAACATGACCGGGCGATCGCCGAGGCAACCCGGGTTCTTGAAAGCGCCCCTGAGTTGGAGCAGGCACGCAGCGTCATCGTTGAAGCTCAGGCTCGCTCTGGCAACATGGACGAGGCTGTAAAATCCGCCTCTCAGTGGATTAAAGAAGCTCCTGACAGTATCAATGCCCTGATGACCAGGGGAAGCCTCGCAGCCACCGCAGGCAATGTGGACGCGGCTAAAACAGACTTCAACAAGGCCAGGGAAACAGCGCCCGAATCATCAGCACCGCTGATCGCTCTTGGTAGACTGGCGCTGACTCAAGACGATCAAGCGGAAGCGCAGAAGCAGTTCCGGGCAGCAGTCAGGCTAGCCCCGGATAGCCGCCAGGCGCTTCAGGGGCTGGCGACCGTTCTGGATCGCGAAGAAACCACAGGTTTCATGCGGGAGATTCTCAAAGAGAATCCGGAAGCGACCGGCCCTCGCCTGATTCTGCTTGAGGTTGCCCTCTTGGATAACAATCAGCAGGAAGCGGACGATTTAACCGCCTCCCTGCTGGAGCGAAACGAGCAATCGACCCCATCACCCGCAACGCCCTTCGTTGCAGGCATCTATAGCAGCGCAGCAACCGCATTCCAGAGCTCGGGAGAAACAGCCCGGGCGGCCGCTCTCCTTGACCGGGCTCGCGCACTGTTCCCGGACAACCAGGACATCGCTCTTCAAGCCGCTCAGCAAGCCTTCAACGAAGGCGAGGAAGACGAAGCGCGGAGAATTATTCAGGAAACCAAGCAGCAACACCCGGAATCCTCTGCGCCCTACGTGACGGAAGCCGCTTACTTCGAACGGCAAAAAGAGTATCAGCAAGCGGCTGAACTCTACCAACTCGCCCTCGACAAGCGCCCCAGCGCCGAGCTCGCAAATGGATACGCGACAAACCTGCAACGATCCGGCAAGGCACAGGAAGCACTCTCTTTCCTTGAGTCCGCCCGCAAAACGTATCCCGGCAGTAACCAGCTGCTTCTTACGCTGGCGCTGCTGCAGCAATCCGAGGGACAGCATGAAAGCGCCAAGTCGAATTATGAGACCCTGCTTGAAAGCGCACCCGGCAACGTTGTGGTGCTAAATAACCTGGCCTGGATCTATCACGAAAATGGGGACAAGCGGGCAATCGATCTGGCGAAGCAAGCCTACGAGCTTAGCCCTGGCAACGCGGCAGTCGCGGACACCTACGGATGGATCATGCTCAAGGCCGGTAATCACGAAGCCAGTGTACCCATTCTCGAAAAGGCCCATGAACTACAACCGGAGTCGGAAGAAATCGCACTGCATCTGGCAGAGGCGTATCGAAGCGTAGGCAAAAATTCTGCAGCAAGGAAAGTGCTGGAAAAATTTGGTGGCCAGGGATAAAAGGAACTTATGCACACGGTTACAGGATATTCCCGGCAGTACCTGTGGTTGCTAACGGTTCCTTTGCTCGTCTTTGGGCTTTGGGCTGAATGGCAGACCTTCTTTAGCCTCTGGTACGACTCCATCATCTACAACCATGGGTTCCTGGTGCTGGCCGGCACCCTGTTTTTGCTTTACCTGAGAAGGGAGTCTCTGGCTAAACTGCGCATCAATGCCTCTCCACTGCCCTTATTCCTGCTAGCCGGTGCCAGTGTCGTCCTGCTGCTGTCTCAGGCAGCGGACATCCGGGTGTTTCGGCTGCTGTTGGTTCCCGTGCTTATTATTTTCTGGGGTTGGTCCATTTGGGGAAAGGGATTCCTGAAAGCCGCCGGCGGCCCGATTATGCTGCTCATATTCGCGGTACCGGTTTGGGATGACCTGTCTCCCCTGCTCCAGCACATCACCGTTTTCTTCAACAATATCTTCCTTCAGTTGGCCGGGATACAGGCCACCATTAAGGAATTCTACATCATGCTGGAAGTGGGCACCTTCCTGGTCGAGGACGGATGCAGCGGTGTGCGATACCTTATGGTTGCGCTCTTTCTCGCCAGTTTCTACGGGCAGCTCCACTACCGCTCATACATGGCCACGGTCCAGCTTGTCCTCATCTCCGCCTTACTGTCGATGCTGGCTAACTGGATTCGGGTCTTTGGCATTATTGCGGCCGGCCATTACACCAACATGGAAACCTCGCTGGTTGAAGACCATGAACTCTTCGGCTGGGTGGTGTTTGTTATCTTTACCCTGGTCCCCCTCTTTTACATCTCAGCGAGGCTGGACAAGCCATCTGAAGACACTGCAGATACGCCAGCCGTAGCCCGCCCCCCAGCACGGGCGCGCTCATCCATCGCCTGGCCAGTCATTGCTTCTCTGCTTATTGTCTGGCCTTCGCTGGTACCGCTTGCCGTTCACGCGAAAACCGAAAGAATGGCCGCGGAGTGGAACCCCACCCTGCCGGACTCAGTACCGGAATGGCGAGGCCCGCTCAGACACGCCAACATCTGGCAACCAGACTACCAGAAACCGGACATAGACCTGGGTGGTGTTTACGTATCCGATGACCTACAGCAGGTGCAGTTGCAAATCACCGGTTATCGCCTTCAAACCCAGGACAAAGAGCTGATCTACTTCCGCAATCGGCTTTTCGATAGCGATGACTGGACTCTCGTATCCCAGACCGGGCAGACACTGGATATCGACTCCTATCCTGGCCTGAACCGCGTTAACGAAACCATCATCAAGCGCCAGGGGGGTGGAGAACAGATCATCATCTGGTCATGGTACGACATAGGCGACACCCTTACGGACTCGCGGATCAAAGCCAAGATCATTGGCGCCTTCAAAAAGATCACCGGCGACAGCCGCGGCGCTCTATGGGCACTGGCAGGGCGCTGTAAGGGCAAGGAAATTGCTGATTGCGACCAGCAACGGGAAGCGTTCAACCAGTTTCTTGAGAGTGTTCAACGCTAGCTTCATTTATGTTTTTCAAATGGGGCATTGCACTGAACTCATTGATCAGGGAGGCGGTTATCCGCTTATCACGGGCGGCCTTATCGGCAAGGTAATCTGATATCACTCCGTCCCTAATCCGCTGCCAGGTTATGCGCTTCGCCCTGACATCAAACATATCATTCAGATACAAACGCCCCTTGGTTTCTAATTTGGTTGCCTGGCAACGCGACTGCTCAATATCCGACACAGCGCAAACCATCATCTGCACGCCAAGCTTAGCCACTTTCTCACACAGGCTATTAGGATGATCCTCTTCTTTGATCTCTGGGCGTCCCTGATAGATCACGTCACCATCGTCCACACCCTCTGAGACGAAATGCACAGTCGCACCCACACACTCCGGCTCGCGGTTGTATATCGCCCAATCTGTGGTGAACAATCCCCGGTAGAACTGGGAAAGCCCCCCGTGCAGGTTTAGCACGCCATGCTTTGGAATAGACAACATATCCGCTTTGAGAATCGAAGCACCGCAAACAGCAATAACGTCTGGGTTCAAATTACGAATCCAGCGTTGATATTCAGGGTTACTGCTTTTCTAATAATTCCGTTTAATTAACGCTGCAGATCGCATCGATAGAGCATGTGTTGATGTGCTATTTATGTTTTCAAAATCGCAACTCCTGTTGGTAACGTTGCTTTTAGCCAGAGCGCGCGCTAGTGTCTAAATCCAACAGTCTATCCAAAATACTGGGTTGCTCTGGTTTAAAAACTTCAGGTCTGAGCATTTAATTGAAAGATTTCATTTTTTTCTAACGATAGGTTTCTTCTGAAGAAAATCGGCAAATTCTAATCATGCATGTTAACTCGAAAAAGATCAGGTGGCTGTTAGCGGTTGTTTTAGCCGGTATGGTCAGTGGCTGTGAAAATAGTGAACTGGCCCCCGCAACCCCCGCCGACTCACATTCGGTGCCAACCTGTATTGATATTACCGCTGAGGATTCCACCCAAATTAACATGGAGGATATCCGCGTAGAAGCAATTGCGACTGGTCTCGAGGTTCCTTGGGACCTGGAAGTTTTGGATGATGGCAGGGTACTCGTCACCGAACGAAAGGGAACAATTCGATTAATTGATCCTGAAACCGGCTTGAGACAAGAGCCCTGGGCAACTATACCAGTGCTTTCGAAAGGTGTGGTGGGTTTAATGGGGATTGCTCTGTCGCCTCAGTTTAATGAATCCGGATACGTTTATGTCGTGGGCACCTATGACGCTGTCGGGAAATCCAGCGTCGACTCGCTGGTGTACAAGATAAAGAAAATCATCATTGCTCCTTTTCAGCCGGATATTCAGTTTCCTGTTCGTAACCGCGTATACCGCCTGAGAGACGAACATGGTTATGGCCGCGACCCGACCATAATGATTGATAACCTGCCCTCCCACGAATGGTACGGCACCAGCTCATTGGCTTTTGGTCCGGACAACATGATTTACATTACGACGGGAGATGCCGCAGTACCTCACTTGGCACAGGATGACTCCTCCCTGGCAGGAAAATTGCTCCGTTATCGAGAAGATGGTGGCATCCCTGATGGTAATCCGGTCAATAACTCACCTGTTTATGCCAAGGGATTTCGTAATTCTCAGGGTTTAGACTGGGATTCGAAGGGCAACTTATTTGCCACTGAACATGGCCCCGTTGGTTATGACGAACTCAATCTGCTAATCCCCGGCGGGAATTATGGGTGGCCAAATTTTATAGGACCGAACGTGGGCGCAGAATACCACGACCCAATACTCACCTGGTTTGCTGGGATTGCGCCTTCCGGGCTCGCCGTCTTTGATCGCCCAGGGCATCCGTGGCATGGCGATTTGCTGATTGCCAGCCTGAAAACAAGACAATTGAGGCGAGTAGCTACTTATGAAGATACAGGTGGAAATAACAGGATTTGTGAGCAGGTTTTGCTATCGGGAACTTACGGTCGCTTAAGAGGTGTGCATATGGGCAGCGATGGGCATGTCTACCTGACTACCAGCAATCGCGATCAAAGAGGACAGCCTGAGCATATGGACGATCGGATTCTCCGATTACACATACCTTGACTTTCTTTCAAATATTACCTGTAAGTGACCTCATATGAATAGTTTAATTTCAGGGTCGCCACACATGATTTCTTTCATCCGTTAAAGGACCGATTTCAAAAATGAACTCTAACTTGCAGGTCTATAATAACTTCGTTCATGAATATACGGACTACACGTTAACTCCCACGGAAATCAATATTTTACATCGATTCAAGGATAATTGGCATAACACGTCTATGCTCGATATCGGTGTCGGTACCGGGAGGACAACCTATACATTCTCAGCCTTGGTCATGGAGTATCACGGTATAGATTACAGTTCCGGTATGGTTGAGCGTTGCAAGCAGGCCTTGGGCAACAGGGCAAATACTGAAATTACCGTTCAAGATGCAACGAACCTGTCAAAATTTTACGGTAGGGATTTCGACTTCGTGATGTTCAGCCTTAACGGTATCGATTCGGTTGAGCACGAAGAGCGAATCCAGATTTTGTCGGAAATTTCAAAGGTTATAAGCCGAGAAGGTTACTTTTTCTTTTCGACTCACAGTCTTTATTCACTCCCATTCTCCCCCAAGCTCCCGAAGCTGAACTTTAAACGGCCACTATCCAGCCTTTACTACTGGCTTAAGGCATTAAAGCGTCTACTGCGTACAAAATTCCACTATCGGAATGTCGATACAGAGGCCGTATTACGAAACGACAAATACACCCTGGTAACTGGGGATCATGATTTTCAGATGGCCATATATCATATCAAGCCGGCGCACCAGGTTACGCAGCTGGAAGACTTGGGATTCGAGATATGCACGGTCTATAGCCAGCAAGGCGAGGTTGTTGATCCAAAAAGCTATACAGGCAGTGGCTACATGTACTTTCTTTGCAGGCCGCGACAAATCGCGACTTAACGATTATTTTTTGAAAAAGTCACAGCAACAGATAAACCTATGGGTTTATTTAACCTGATTAAGAAAGGGAAGTATTAAATGGGTGAAAACTTCAGGTTAGTAATTCTTTGCAGCGAGGATCGCTCCGATTTGTTCTTTGCGAACAAACTTGCAGAACGATTTGATCCGGTAGGTATCTTCGTGGAGTCTCAGCGGGCAGACCCTTCGGCAGAACCCGCGCTGCAGAAATATCTTCGTCTCGCAAAGGCTCCTCATCAGATACCATGGAAAATTTTCAATCGCATCGCAGAGCAAACTTGGCGAAAGAATGCATTATATAATCGTAGCGAGTACAAAACCGATTTTGGCGAGGCCGGCCGACGCATTCTCGAAGCAGACAAACAAAACGTTATTTACACCACCGGTGCTAGTCGTATAAATGCGCCGGAGTATATTGAGGTGCTGCGGGAAATGCGCCCCGATCTCGTGGTGGTTTGCGGTGCGTCGATCCTTCGCGATGAATTCTTGTCAGTCCCAAGATTCGGAGTGCTGAACCTCCATGGAGGATTGTCTCAACGATACCGAGGCCTATTTACAACGGAATGGGCGGTTTACAATGCTGAGCCCGAATACGTCGGCGGTACGGTACACTTCGTAACATCGGGCATTGATGACGGCCAAATCGTTTATCAGGGCAGGCCGCTGATCGAGGCAAACGATACGCCAAATACGTTATACGAGAAAGTCGTGCATCTCGGAGTCGAGATGATGGGTGCCGCTATCGTAGACATACGTGATGACAGACTTGCGGCAGTCGAATTACAGCAGCCTGGCGCGCTATATACAAATAGCATGTTTACGCCCCACGTTCTCAAGGAAACCTGGCGGCAGTACGAGCGTGGCGTTATCCGTGACTACTGCGAGAACAAGCACAAACTTGATCTGCCAGTCATACGAGGCTTGATTAATGAATTTGCTGCCCCGTCGAACTTGCCGAAGACTTCAGGAAGAACTGAACTGAACTGAACTGGAGGTTATTGACTTCAGGCAACCTTACTCGGGCGCGAGGTTTTGCGCTCCGAGTCAGTCTCCTTCCTGAACACTGAGCGGATGCCTCGGAGAACGGGTATTAGCCGATACTCAAGACTGTAGAGTAGAAATCCTTTCAAACCCGGCTTGAATAGTTCAACCGTTACATGCTGTGCGTAAGTATCGGTCCAATGGGTCAGATACTGGTAGTCATCGGCGCAACTGTAATAAGTTGTCGCATCCACCTGTTCAAACAGGCTGCGCAATGCATTCAACTCTGCGATAAACCCGGGAGAAAGTTTCCTATATTGCTCATTGAAGTCGGCACGAATAGGGTAGCTGACACCACCCCATAAAAGGTGTAACTCAAACGCGATCGGTTCACCAGTGTCAGTGCGCGCCATCCAGACTGATACCGATTGGCTAGGCCCCAGTTGATCGAACAGTGACTTGAGAAAACGTACCGAGTTCTCTCGCGAACTGAGATCGGCTCCCAGTGAACGTTTCCAGCTCTGACTTGAGACTGCAATCATCTCTTCGACTATGAAATCATCGCCCGATTGAATTGTTGTTTGTTCGATTTTAGCGCCGGAACGCTCGAAACGATTAGTCGCTGAACGGACACGCTGACGGAACTTTTTCGATTTCTCGGCAAGGAATGTATCCCAATCGCCGTTGGTATCGACCACTGGCGTACTCAATGCCGGGTTTACTGCCACGCGAATCCCCATCGACTGAGCGACTTCACTCAACAGTTGATGAGTTGAACCCCTGTCTTTGAGTCCGCGCAATTCAATCAGATCACAGTCGAGATGCTTGATGAGCTCTCGCATGATATTTTTACGCATCCCGTGTTCAACTTCGGGTGCAAAAAGTATGTCACAAAATGGGGAGTGACCGTTCGATAAGAACTTGATTTTCCTGATACTGATTTGACGGTATTGGTCCTGCACCGCCGCCAGCGGGGCGATCGCGATTATTCGTCCATGCTGGCGAATAATTGTGAGCCTTAGTCTTGCTCCGTTTGAAAATCCACTCCACCAAGATATCATCCAGGCTAAAGTCAGGGGCAACGGTAAGGCTCCACCAGCGTGAGTATCGGAAGAAAGTTGTTGCCAGTCATCCTTGAGTTCAAGGAAACAGTCGGGATCGGATAACGTTTCGATAGAGAAGTCGCACGATGCACTTACACTTGGATCCACGTTCATAGCCACTCTATGGTTATTGCTCCGGTGCGGTTCCATTCCTGGGCTCAGGAGCCAACCCGTTTGGGAAATACCTTGCGGAGTACCTGAAAGAAATTATATTTGAGTCGATACAGCCAGCGCACAGGGTGAAGCATGATGCGATCTTTTATCCAATAGCTGCGCAGCGGCTCTATCCGATGCAGAGTTTGGTCATCGCTGTGCACAAAGAAGTTGACACCAATGTTCTGACCTTCCGACTCCACGTAGTGCCAGTAGCCTGCCGGGATAAAGACAACGTCTCCGGCATTCACGGTGCCGCGAAAGCCCTTCAGTTCCTTGAATCGTTTCTGGTACCGTTTTTGTACAGTCATCGGGCGAATCTTACTGTGTAGCACTTTACCCTGATATAAAGCCTTGAAGTTGAACACGCTGAACGGGTGAAGATTGCGCGTATCGGTGTTGCGGAATACAAAGAATTCTTTCTGTCCTTGCCGAAGCAGTTGAATGCTGTTCCACGGATCGTAATGCAAGAGTGTTTTGTTGTTGCCTGCACCTATCCAGAGATTGGCTGAGCGAATTTTTTCGCGCTTGAACCAATTGGGCACTTCAAGCGAGTCGGCAAGACTTGCGAGACCGTCCTTACCACTTGGCTTGCCTCCTTCTCCAAGGATTTCCCTCGCACCAATGTACAAATTATCTCCTGATTTAATTCGAGAGATAAATTCTTTCATAGGAATTGCGAAATACTTGAAGAAGTAGTTCACGCCATCGGTTTCAGGCTGTTGCACCGGCACCGAGCTTTCCATTTGTTCAAAAAATGACAGGTCCCATTTTTCGAGAAACGACAACTGGTTCGCGAGACCTTCAAAGATCATTGGCCGACGCGCCGTCGACATCAGGCTCTGGATATCGTCTACGGTTTTAAAGTTGATTCGTTCTATTTCTGCGAATGAAAGGTCATGAATTTTCATCGGGCCGTCCTCTGGTTTGCACTCTCGATCAATCTTTATGGATTGCCGATGCGTTGAATTTATACTGTAGTACATTCCAACGCTTGACAAGCCCCCCGCGTAATCCCCCGAGAAAATAATCAAGGTTTTTAGTAGGGACTGCTGAGGAAAACCTTAAAATATTGTCTGGAATTAGTTGACCGCTACAAACATCTCCTGAATCGAATTTCAGTTATACCTCTTATAAGTAATTACGATAACTAAGAACCGCAGATTCCCAAATGTTCCATACTTTCATTGGCCCTATAGCCTCTTGCGACCAATACTTGAGTAGGCGTCACTATTACCCCATTAAGGAGTTAGTCGTGAACACACTCAGGAAACCGCTATTGGTACCCTTATTCTTTGCGATAGGTGGCTGCCAGGTGTGGCAGGGACGAGATATCGACTCATTACCTCCAACGGCATCATTGCCGGAGCAAAGTGAACCCGGGCAGGTAGACATCCGATACTGGATGGATATTCCGGGCGCTGAACCGAGTGCGCTGACCGAACTCACGCGTTACCCGGATAACCCAGACAACATAGAAACACTGAATACTCTGCAACAGACACAGAACCGTGCGGACTACTATGGCGCAATGGCACAGGGTTTTATAACCCCGCCCCGAGACGGACTCTATCGTTTTTTTGTCAGCGGTGATGATCAGGTCGAATTCTGGCTGAGCGATTCCCAGACACCAGATGGCGCTACGAAAATTGCGACAGTACCTGCGTGGACCTATCCCGATGACTATGAGAAGTACTCGTCTCAGGGATCGGCTGCGATCAACCTTGAAGCCGGAAAGCGGTACTACTTTCAGATCATCTTCAAGGAACGCTATGGAGACGACCACTTCGCTGTCGCCTGGGAGGGACCCAACCTCAGCCGTCAAGTTGTGCCAGCATCAGCAATCTCAAGCTGGGCCCAGCCCTCATACCCTTCAGAGGAGGACGCCGTCAAGGCATACAACCGCGGGTATAGAATTGGCTATTTTGATGCGCAGAACGGGTTATCTATGAACCCACAGTATCCTCCCCTGGATGAAGATCAGGACGGACTCTACGACAACTGGGAAACCTTCCATGGGCTTAATCCAAATGATCCGGAGGATGCGTCGTCTGACCGGGATGATGACTTCCTGACAGCTCTGGAGGAATTTGATCTGGGAACAAATGCAGAGCGAGCAGATACCGACGGCGATGGAATTCCAGACGGTGCCGAGTTTGCTTATAACTTAGACCCGCTGGCACCCAACGACGCTGGCGAAGATGCGGATGGCGACGGAGCAACGAACCTTGAGGAGTATCAACAAGGAACCGATCTTAATGACTCTGAGGACGTTCCTGTAGCGTCCCAAGCAATGATCGATGGTTTTGTGGGGCAGTATTATGTCGGCAAATCCTTCCAAACCCTGGCTACTTACCGGGTCGAAGACTCCGTCAATCATGACTGGGCAAGCTCATCTCCTCTTCAGGGCTTGCCTGAGGACAATTTCAGCGTTCGCTGGAATGGTGTATTTACTGCGCCACACGATTCAGGGACACGGGAGTACGAATTCATCGTACGCACCGACGACGGTGTTAGGTTGTATCTCGATAACAACCTTGTCATTGACTCATGGGTAAATCGTGCTGCAGCAACTGACAGATACGCGATTGCATTGGATAGCGGAGAATCCGTGCCAATCAAAATGGAATATTTTGACTCCATACGGTTGGCCTCCGCACAGCTAACGATTGTTGATCAGCAAACCGGCGATCAAATCAGTCAGTCTGCAAACGTCGATACACCAGACCCTGGTAGCGAAAGCAGTCAGGACTCAGATGGGGATGGGATTCCTGACTATTGGGAACTCCGATACGGCACCGACATGATGGCTCAGGACGCCGGTACCGTCGTTGCCTCCGGCTCTGATGTAACCGTAATGGAGGCGTATCAAAGCAATCTTAACCCATGGACGCTGGAACCCATCTCAGGCTCGGAACCCGACAGTCCCGATACCACGGAACCGGTACCAACCGAGCCTGACGGATCCGTAGAGATGTCCTGGAGTGTGCCGCAAAAAAGAGCGGATGGTTCCAACCTTAACGCAGGCGAGATCAGCCACTACAAAATCTTCTACGGACTGGAGGAGAACAATCTGGACATGGAGACTCAGGACATTTCGAAAGACCAGACTTCCTACGTGATTGACGGACTCGATCGAGGGATCTGGTTCTTCTCCATACGGGTCTACGACACGAATGGCCTGGCGAGCCAGCCTTCAAATGTTGAGGCATTTCAGATTAACTAATCAGAATAAGGCACTCTCGTTATAACGAGAGTGCCTTATTGATTATTATTGGTTTGATTCTTACCGACGGAGCTTTCGCTGGTACCCAGCAAAGATGCACAAAAGCCCTATCGCCATCATCATGGCAGGAGTGGACTCGGAAACCTGGACAATGGAATGAATATCCCCGAAAAGATCATTCTCTGTCCATGAGCTGCCCTCGGGGCCTAGCTGGGCAAAAAAGTTGAAAGAAATATTGCCCTGAAGAAACTGATCGACATCCAGCCAACCATCACTCTTAACCAGTTTATCTTCTTCTGCAATGTCAACCGCCCCTGTTGTCTCCAACCCAAACAGTTGAAGATAAATGTCCCATGGGTCGATCGCACCAAGCGTGCCTGCCGGGGCATTAAGCAGCGAGGAGGAGCCACTTGAATAAAAGCGCTCGGGGGCCGAGTCGCTATGCAGGTAATATGCACTGGCCTCTTGCCGAGTGAACAACCACCCCCCAAGCGATCCACTAAAATTGATCTTATGGCTGCCATCCAATTGCTTCTGCATAGACATGCGAATTGAAAATGAATCTCCAACGCCAATGTCCGCCAAATATCCTGCAGCTTCTTCGGAGCCGGACACAGTTCCCTCTAGGTCGTACGTCCAAATTGGAGCAGCGTTGGCCTGAACTGAAAAGCACCACAAAATAGCTAAGAGAGTACCTACTCGCATACAGATCTCCTTATCCGATTTTCAACGGCAAAATAAACGCAATATACGGACCATACATCAGGAAACATCCCGAATTCCTTGGCACTATGGATGCAGGCCGAGCTATCTTCATTATAAGACCAAACAGGGTGTAAAGAATATCGACTAACAAACTAGTCGTTACAATGCTCAGATGCCAAGCGCTCAAAAACCGATATGATTGTGCTGATATCGCTCAGCCCCACGCCCTCATGGGTTGGTAGAGTAATCAATCGCTTCGCGAAGTTACTGGCGTTTGGATACCTGCCGCTTCCCCCTACACGAATAGAAGCGGCATCCATGATTTCAGGAAGTGTGCGACCGTAAAAAATGTTGGCACCAATTCCATTTTCATTCATTTCCGTGACCACCTGGTTTCTCAGGTTTTCATTGGGCGCCAAAAGGGCATACCGAAGCCGAGGCGTAGGGTCTTGCGCATCTATCGTTCCGGCAAACGCCCAGCCAGCCTCCCGCAGGAACGACAGTTCACGGTCATAAACGAGATGCAGGGGCTCCCTTGCAAAGTAAGCGCGCACCCCCGCAGCCAGAAGCGATGATGGAAGCTCCAATACCCGAATGGCCTCCAATGGGTGGAACCGGGTTTCTCCAACATGGAGAAACGGCGCGCGCTCAAGAAGCGGATAGATATAGCGCGACAACAGCGCGTTGAACAACAGTCGCTTGATGTGCCAACCAATGTTAGTACGCATTTCCAATACGGAGCAATCAGCACACGCACTCTGCACCACTGACTGCTCAGTTCGACGAAAAAGCAGAGCGCCCCCACCCATCAGGTTAATCGGCTTGCCCCTGCCAAAACTCAACACCACGAAATCCGCCAAGCCATGGGAACAACTGGAGGGCGGGAAGCGCTGTGCCGAATCCTCGATCAGAACCAGGTCATTATCCGAACAGATTCGCGAGAGCTCTTTCAGTCTCTCACAAGCCCCGAGAAAATTGACCGCTATAATCGCGACAGTGCGCTCTGTCAACGCTTGACGAATGCCTTCTTCGTCCATTACCGGTTCATCCGGGGCGAAGTCAACTAGAACCGGCCGGGCGTCCTGGGCAACAATGGCCGCAACCAGGTCGGGACAGCCATAGGCAGGGATAATCACTTCAGGTGTATCCGAGCCGGCTTTCATCGCAATGGCCGCCTTTACACCCAGCGACAACGCTTCTGTACCAGACCCGGAATACAACGCTGTATAGTGCTCGTCCCAAGGCATCAGTAGGTCATCAACGACCTGGGGTTTCGGTACAGGGCTTCCGACCGGTCTCAACTTTGCAAACATAGCCAAACGTCCGCGTTTCATCGATCAGCGTTGGGAGGGGGCCCAGACGGTCATCCTTCGCCCGGCAAGAAAGCTTACAGTTGCATGGGCAACCGCTAGGTTTACCTGCACAAAGAAATAGGGAATCTTCACCAGAGTGTGCTTACGCAACTCGGGCGCAAAATGCCCTGCGAGAACACACCCGTAAAAAGCCAGTTGCAGCAGCAATGCCAGTGCGTATATACCGCCCTTCCCCGCGACGGCAAACGAGACCAAAAGCAATAGTACCTGAAACCAGGGAACGGCCCACCGCATCAGCTTGTGGCCAAATACCTGAAACGCAAAGCGGCCGAACCTGAACGGATTGAGTACCTCGGGATGCCGGCTCAACGCCGTCAGTCCCCGGATGATGGTGCGCACCTTACGCTGATATTCCTTCGAGGCGTCCGCCACGTCCTGATAGTATCCAAGGACGTCCGGCGCCGTTACAGCCACCAGCCCCCTTCGGGCACTGTTGAGGGCAGTATTGAAATCACTGGGGGAATAGATATCCCAGTTTTCCTGGCATACCTCCTTGCGGGCCGCAAAGAAGGAACCGCTCAGCCCCACAAGGCCCGCACGTTTCGATTCCAGGCCCCGCAACCACATTTCGTAACGCACATAGGCGCCTTCGCCAACCACACTGCCATCCCGGCTGATAAAGCGATCCTCGCTGGACACCGCACCCACGGTGGGGTCATTGAAATAAGCCACCATACGGCCAATCGCGTCTTCGGGAATCGATGTCGCAACGTCCGAAAAGATCAGGATGTCACCTGTTGCGGCGTAGATCGCCTGCAGTTGGGCATGCTCCTTTCCCTTCCGCTCCTCTGCGCGGGCCAGCTTCACGCCGCGATTAGTGTACTCGCCTACGATCTGGTCGGTTTCGTCACTGGAGGCATCCGAGGCAATAATGATTTCCAGGCCCGGGTAGTCCAGAGCCAGGCAGTTCTCGATTTTGTCGCGGATTCGATGGGCTTCGTTATGAGCCGTCACAATCAGGGAAACGAGCGGCGGAGTGTCTGACAGGGCATGCTCGCGCTCTGCTTCCGGACGACTGGGCATAAAACGAAGGATTAATGGGTAAATAAAATAGCTGAAAAGCGCTCCAAATGCAGAAAACCAAAACAGAGTAACCCACATAGATCTTACATCCTGTAAATAGCTTTTTACCGATTCGGAAACCAGTAATATAAATAATGAAAATACCAAATTTCATCATAAATTAGATTTAACAATTCGCATTTTCCCTGACTTTTCTCGCTGTATGGACTCTACGATATTTATACTATAATTAATATCTTCATCTATATTTCTCTTCAAAGATCCAACAACTTCACCCTTCACTTTGTCGGTCCAATTATTGTTAGCTATGATATTCACTGTAATCTCGAACCTAGATTCCTGAATAACTTGGAACTGCTTGAATGCGTTAGTACTTGTTTGAATATCTTCAAATACATAGATTATCGCTTCTGGATGCATCTTTCGTCCAGATGGCATCTCCAGAATGTCGTATGCTCGGCCATGTATCGACTGAATCAGCGGTAATGAACGACCACATTCACAGACCTCTTTGGTCAACGTCGCATAATCACCAAGCCGATAACGGATCAGTGGTGTTGCGGTATTATAAAGGTCAGTGACAATTAACTCTCCGGTATTTTCGACATCATCATCCACCTCCACATAGAGGTTATCCGCCATAAGATGCATGTTACCCTGTGAACATTCATGAGCAATGGAGCCCACCTCTCCGCATCCGTACTCATTATAGACCTTAACGCCAAAAGCTTTTTCAATCGTATGACGAGCCCCCTCACTTAAAACCTCAGATGTTGTAATTACAGATTTAACCGAAGGCAATGGGTGAAGAGAGTTTTCCAGTAGGTAACGAGCAAAATTTTCAATAACACTGACATAACCATATAGATAACGCGGAGAGAATTTAACAGCTAGATTATAATAATTTAGAAATGATTGTTCTGTGAGATCAAAGGCAGAAATGCGTTTCCTATTTGCAATCAAGTCGGTTAAGTATGCCTTTCTAACACCACGTTGCGAGTGAGGCACACCCCAAAATCGCAATTGAGGATCACCAATTTCAATACCTGCCCACTCATAGGAACGCGCAGTCGCGCAACGCTCGCGTGCCAAAGCCAGTGGGTTTTTATAGAGCTTTACAGGTTGTCCGGTAGACCCACCAGTAGTTTTGCTATCGCAAAGAAGACGATTTCTATTTTCAGACATAGCATCCAAATTGAAGATCAGGTCCTCCTTGGATATTGTGGGGATATCTTTTACGTCGTCTAATGAGCGAATATCACCAATATCGACACCTTGCGCATCAAAAATATTCTTATAGAATGCACTATTCTTGTACGCATAATTAATTATGCTTTTTACTCTCGTAAACTGGTGCTCTCGTAAGCTTTCTAAACTTGCCCACTGCCTTTCCCTATACGAGTTTATCAAAAAAGCTATAGGCTCCCCTTTAATAAGGGTCGAGGGGTAAAAGAAAAGTGATCTTGACAACAAACTATTCATCAATCTAGGTCCTTTTTGATCTTAGAATACTCGCATAAGTCAGTTGATCAGATGAGTGTCAGGGCTATCGATGATGACATCTCTCCACACTACTGGCAGAATCTCTATGGCAATAAACTATACATGGACGAACAAGCCAAAACCATTGGCGAAGCCGACGGAGGCCCAAGGCGTGGCATTCTTCAGATCTCTTGTTAAATCAGGTGTGCTTTCCGTGCTGGCGTGCTACGGCTGGCTGCGCGTCCGTCTGTCGAAAAAGCCAACGCTTCTAATCCTCACTTACCACCGAATTCTCCCAGCGGATGCGCCCGAGCGTGCCGCGGAGCAGCCAGGCATGGTGACCAGCCCGCAAACCCTCGAAGACCATATTCGGTTTGTCCGTAAGCTTGGGGCGGAACCCATCCACCTTTCCGATTGGCTGGACCGTAACAGTCAAGGCAAAACGCTTCCAAGGCTCTCGGTTGCATTCACCTTTGACGATGGGTGGCAAGACAACTATCAATATGCCTATCCTGCTCTGAAGGCACAGAACGCCCCGGCAACGATCTTCCTGGTCACCCAAATGATCGACACCGGCAAAACCTTCTGGCCGGAACAGGTGCTCAACTTGTTGACCACTCAAACCATTCCAGAGAATGACCCAGCTTTTGACTGGCTGCGACCTCACCTGCCTTATGGGTCAACGCCTGGCGGGAATCGTCCACTTTCACTTCTGCAAGCCGACGACATCATTGCACGCTTAAAGTCACTTGAAGACGCGACGATCCTTGAGGCTCTTGAACAGGTCTACACATCACACCCGGATATGGCTCCCACGGAAACCTCCAGATCCATTCTCAGTGGCTCTGAACTGACTGAAATGGCGCAAAACGGTCTTGTGATGTACGGCGCGCACACCAGGCATCATTACCGCCTGAACCGCCTGAAAGATGAGAAAACACTTAAAGAGGAAATCGTGGACTGCCTGCAGGACCTCAAATCCCTGGGCGAAGCCGCCATTCCGGTGTTCTGTTATCCCAATGGTGACATAACCGGCAAGGGCGAAAACCTGGTCTCCGATACCTACAAGGCCGCATGCACCACCAAAACCGGGTGGAACCTTGCCGGGTGCAACCCTTACGATCTTCACCGCTTCAACCTCCACGATGGCAACAGCCACAGTACCCGGACGTTACTGGCCACCATCGGGCGCGGTCTTCTATGACAGAAGGCAACTCGAAACTGATCGTTACCCATGTGATTTCAGGCGACTTATGGGCGGGCGCCGAAGTCCAGGTTTACAATCTTTGCCGAGCGTTAAAAGCCTCTGGTCAAATTACACCAACGGCTGTCGTATTCAATAACGGCATCCTTTCTGAAAAGCTTCAGGAACTGGGCATATCGGTCTCTATTGCCGATGAAACGAAGTTAGGCCCCCTCGCAATTGCCCGCTCAATTGCCGCTCACTGTAAATCACACGGCACCAAGATCTTACACACCCACGGTTTCAAGGAAAATGTACTCGGTATACTGGGTAAGGATATGGCCAGGGTGCCACGATCCGTGCGCACGGTTCATGGCAACCCGGAAACGAAGCTATCTTTTACAAAGCCCCATAAATGGTTGATCAGCAAACTGGACATAGCACTAGGCCGACTTCGTCAACAGGCCGTTATTGCGGTTTCAACACAACTTGAGGATACATTGAAGAAGTTGTTTCCGGGTAAGGTTTATAAGATTTTCAATTTCGTAGATATCGACGATATACGGCGGCAATGGCTATTTTCCAAAGAATCCGGTGGTTCTCCTCCCAGAATTGGAATCGTTGGACGCCTCGTGCCGGTGAAGAGAGTTGATCTTTTTATACAAACAATCGCCTTGCTCAACCGACGAGGCTTTGAGTGCACCGGTACAATCATCGGCTCTGGCCCGCTCGAATCTCAGTTGAAGAAGTTAACGAATGAACTGAATATCAGTGATCGAGTAAAGTTCACAGGATTCGTAAGTCCGGCGCTGAAGGAGCTATGTAAACTCGACGCTCTTCTCATGACATCCGACCATGAAGGACTACCGATGACTCTACTGGAAGCTATGTCACTGGGCGTTAACATTATTGCTCATAATGTTGGTGGAATTCCTGAGGTTCTGGATTATGGAAGAGCCGGTATGCTAGTTACCGATCACACGCCTGATGGGTATGCGCAGGTTGTCAGGTCATTCTTCGAGTCTCAAGATTTCGAAAGCATGCGAAATGCCAGACACCCCCATGAAATTCTGTTCAAGAAATTTAATGTAGACGAAAACAGCCAACGCTATATTTCGATATATAGAGAACTTATTGGTTAGCATCCGACACAGATTCACGCCGGATTTTTTCAAAGTACCTTCTTACCATCTTTTCATGGTCCTGATTTTTAGGGTCTTTTACAGGGTGCAAGAGCTTTTTCTGTCGTCGAACCAATTCATCAAGTGGCATTGGTAGACCTCGCCAGTTGATAGCCATGACATCATCCCGATCAGAGAAGTCCTTCATCTTATACCCTGCTGCAGCGTTGCAAAGCGCCAATAGCAGATCATCAGCCAAGTCAGAGTGACGAAGGTTATAAATCTCTCTACCACACACGGTCTCAATGCAATCGTAGGCCTCGCGGGAGAGGAAAAGGGCACCGCCCGTGCACATATCTCCAAGTTTGTAGCCCTTCAGTTTGGCTTTAATAACCAGCATTGCCAGGGTCCTGACCATTGCCGGGTAGCGGATAATATCTCGCGAAATTAACCGTTTAAGTAGCCGCCTGCCCTGACGTCTGAGTGACGGTCGCTTGTCCTGCCCGTCCCCACGGCGCAAATAGGCGCCAAGCATCCCAACATCCGGTTCCCGTCCAAAGATTTCCAACGCATCGAAATGGGGATTCGGCCCGATTATTAAGGCGTCATCATCAAGCCGCAAAAGAGTTTTCCACTCGTATTCCGAAGACAACAGTCTAAGAGCCAAAATCTGCTTTACGAACAGCAACCCGCGTGTATTGTGATTTCTGCTACCATCTGTTAATAGGCTTTGGGCATTAACAATTACCGTTCTCGGATAGTTCAGCAATGAATCTCGCAACTTTTCACTTCTTGTATCGTCCAGCACTAACAGTAAGGAACCTTGACAATCAAAATAATGAAAAAAACTACTTAACGTATCACGCACATACTCAATTTTTGACCTCGGCCCCACAGGCATAATAACGAGACACTCTAGCGGCTTCTTCATAACCATTAACCCTAAAGAAATCTACAAAACTAAATAATATTAAAATAAACTTATGAGCCTATTTTATCCTTAGCTTTTCGATTCCGAATACGCTCAACGATTAGCTCTAAAAGGTCGTCAAATGCAGGCGGCCTAAACAAAAATATTAAAGCCAAGTAAATCAACGCACCTAGAAATAATTGAGAAACAAATACATATAATTCGTTTTTAAGCGGAACATAAATGCCAAAATAGTAAACACAGATACCCATTATTGTAGCGAGCAATAAGGTCTTAAATAACGGACCTAGCAAAGAATAGAGGCTAAGGTCTATCAATTTTCCGGCTGCTCGAAGCGATATAACACTATTTATATAGCTTGCTATCGTTGACCCAATCACCACTCCAATTACCCCTCCGGAAAATAAACCGATAACCACACCTGCTATCGCTAATGGCCGAGTAATCAGCGTGACCATAAACATTAACTTGGCTTGCCCTTGGGAGAGATACACAGAGCCGACAATGGTGACGATCGAATTCGCCAACCCTGCAATACACAAAACCCTAAGAATTGGGATGACACCTTCCCATTGCTCACCCAGAACTCCATAAACAAAAGTATCAGCAACTGCGAACATACCTGACATCATAGGAAACGTAAGCAATGCAATAGAATGCGTGCTTCGCATATAAACGCTTCGAACACGCTGCTTTTGCTCCTGGACCTGACTCAAAGCGGGAAACATAACGCTCCCCACAGTATGGGATATGTTCCTTAGCGGAAACAACATCATAGATTGGGCTTTATCCAACAAGCCGACAGATTCACCACCGAGAAAGCGCCCAGTCAGCAGTTTATCAAGTTGTTGAGAGAAATACTGGACAATTCGGTTCGCAAAATTAAATGCACTAAAGCTAAACAACTCGCCCAATGCAGCTCGACTATATAGTACTGCAGGGGCCCAACGGGAGTAAGACCAAACAAAAATGGTCGCTACTGTAATCACAATAAGAGGCTGCCAAGCCAAAGCGTAGTATCCATATCCATTACTAGCCATGAAAATAGCACAAACTCCCGCAATCAACATCCCACAAAGATCTGCAGTAGCGATGACTCTGAATGTTAGTTGTTTAACTAGTCGTATTCGTGGAACTAGCGCGATTGCGTTGATAATAAATTGTAGAGAGAGTATACGGCCAATCTCTGTTAATTCTTCACGCCCATAAAAAGATGCTATATATGGCGATATTGAAAATATAGTCAGCGTAAGAGTTGTTCCCAATCCTAAATTCGTCCAAAACACTGTGCTATAGTGAGCTTCTGTAACGTCTTTCTTCTGCACTAGCGCAGAACCAAGTCCTACGTCGGTTAACAGACTTGCGAAGCCGGTAAACACTATCATCATAGCAATTAGCCCGAATGCATCTGGATTTAGCAACCGCGCTAAAGCAATCCCGATTCCAAACGAGAGAACCTGACTGACTACCTTTCCACCTGCCGTCCACCCCAATGCATTTAAAACACTGGTCTTATAAGCGCCCATTACTAATCCTTTTCATCGGCTATCAAGAAGGTAGCCTATCAATGACTGAATTAGCTTCCTTTCGGCAACTAGTTTGGATTTTTGATACTTGATCTTTCCAATAGTCAAGATTTTCGATTATTGACTTCAGTAATTGCGCTGATGATTCGCCTGACATATTACTAATAGAAAGCCGAATTTTGTCCATCGATAACTGGTCAAACAGTTCTTCTAGTTTAAATTCGTACGCTATTCCCAATACGGGTGTTCCAGCAACAAAGCTCAATATCGCGGCATGCATTCTAGTCGCAATAACAAGATCAAAATTCTTATACGCGCGAATGATTTCCAATGGCTGACGAAATTCACCATCGACAAAAACATTTTTTCTTATGTCACTGGGAAGCATTTCGTATATCTCTTCTGATAGCGCAGAGTCGTTCGTCCAGTACTCAGGAATGCCTTGACAAGTCGATAAGAAACAGATTTCTGCATCGAACTCTTCCACAGCTAAAACAATCATAGACACTATGCATTTTTTATAATTTTCATATACACCTTGTTTTCCTGACTCAAAGAAACGAAGCGACCGAACTGAAATTGCAATTTTTAGAGGCTTGGACCGTTCAGAATCTTGAATCAATTCTAGCTTATTTGCATCAATAGCAAATGCAGAATCCTTTGCTATAACAATTTTATCCTCACTGACGCCGATCTCAAGCAAATGCTTTTTGGAGCGCTCGTCTCTCAGGAAAATGATATTAGACTTTCTGAATATTTCCCTAAAAACAGAAATATTTTTTTCTTTATCAAATGGCCCCAATGTTTGCGTGAAAAATATAAGAGGCTTTTTAAAACTTAGAGTTAACAGATAATCGTAAATTGAAGAAGAAAGGTTATAATTTTCAATTAAATAGGTACCACCCGTGCTTACAACGAGGTCAGCATCTCCATAAATTCGTATCGACTCCCGGTCGCTTCTATTGACTAGTAATCTTGAAAACCAACCGATTCTTGCTAGGTATAGATATCCAGCGAACTTCAGGCGCCAGTAACGTAGCCTTCTAACCCAGTGTCCATAACCCAGTTTTTTTAGTTTTCTTGATATATAACCATACTGTTCGTTTCCAAAAAATGACTGCCGGAACGAAGCCCAAGGGTAGTATTTGGAAGCGGCATCGGCAAGTTTATCAAAAACAATAATTTCTACATCTTCACCATATTTTTGCCGAAAAATTTGAATCATTCCCTGCAGTATCGCAGCATCACCCGGATTCAACGTAACAATATTCGTTATCAATATCTTTTTTGGTTTTCGTTTGCCACTCATTTCCAAACGGCTCCGGCAATCATCACGCACTTAATGATCGTTGGCAGGTAGAAACTTCGCATGTAAGCGGGAAGGCCTTTGCTTAGGCTTAGGCCTGTTCCAACCCGATATATACTGTCGTTAGCTAACTTGATAATGCTTGCCTTCATTTAACGCTTCCCTGCTTTACGGAGCTGCATTGATCGACTAAACACTGAGAGTGTTTCACGAGAGACAACTGGCCAGTTGAGTTTTTCCTGCACCAACTCCCAACCGGCTCTTCCAATCGCGTCCGCAAGATCGGGATTGTCACGGAGCTTAATCAGTTGGGCGAGAATATCCGAAGGTTCATCACTCGCAAGCATGCCATTCGACTCGTGTTCAATTAAGTCCGCCATTTGCCCGCGGTTCGATGTAACAATGGGGGTCATGCAGGACATGTACTCCCATAACTTGGTTGGAGAACCGTGCACGCCATGAGGCGTCCAAAACCAATCAGGGTGAAGGGCAATGCACACGTCCGCAGAGCAAATTGCATCAAGCACTTCATCCCTGGGTACACGTTCTTTGATCTCGACGTTATCGCCTTCGGGCAAGTAGTCAGACCTTTGATTAACTGCCAGCAGAAAACGAATATCCGGCGCCTCTGTCTTTGCCAGCTCAATGACGCCCGAAAGCATGTCCAATCCCTGCCATGGGTATATGGCACTGCCACTATAAAACACCGTAAACGTCTTGTTATCGCGCTTCTGCCGCCGGCTATGTATTTCATTTTCCGGTATCAGAGGTCCACCATTCGGGACCACTACAGCATGCTCGATTCCAAGGTGATTTTTTGCATAATTCCCCATGGACGAAGATACACAGGTTGCGCCGTCCACCCTCTCAGCGAGCGCCTTCCGGACCTTTTCCTCACGTGCAATACGGGGTTTTTGCCTTGCGGCATGAAACCATCGTTTCAACCACTTGACCCAGGATTCCCTCACACCGGATCGCTTTCCCCCTAACCAGGAAAACGCAAGGTTTTCATCCGCGGGAGAGTTTATTTCCCATACCACCGGAACAGTCTCTTCCGCCCGTGCCATCACCTGTTTCAGATGGTCCCAGGCACCCAAGGGACGTGAATCAATCCGCGCGTAGATAACATCGCAGAACGCCAGAAACTCAGAGAGCGAACGGTCAGTATCCCCCTCGAAATTCATCACATCAGGCATTGTAGAGTCGCCCAGAACCGCAACCTCATGCCCCTCACTCAGGAATCCACGGATCAATTCAAACACATGAATATGGTTGCCGCCTTTCGGCGGATAGGCTTGAAGGTCGTATAAATAGCCAATTCTCATCCAACAATCTCCATAGGGCGAGTAAACTGAAACGGAACCGGATCAAGCTCAGTGCGCGACTGATCCAATAATCTCAGAGAGACGGGCAACACTTTTTTCCATGGTCCAGTTATCAGCCACGGATTCCTGGGCTTTCTTGCCCATCCGGGCCGAAAGCTCTCTATCGGCACAGAGAGCCCGCATCGCCTCAAACATTCCGTCGACGTCGTATTCATCCACGAGAATCCCCGTCTCACCCTCGGATATTATGTCGCGAATACCTCCGTGTCGGGTGCTGATTACCGGCAACCCCATGCCCATCGCCTCCAGCACACCCACCGGGGTACCCTCCATATCACCATTCGGAGCCCTGACAGAGTGTTGAAGGAAATAGTCAGAGCGACCCAAAACCTCCTGCACAAACTCATGGGGCTTGGCGCCATGAAGTGTCACCCGCTCCTCCATCCCGAGAGCCCGTACCATCTGAACACAGGCGGCGCTTAGGGGCCCGTCGCCCACTATCTCAAGTGTGGCATTGGGTACAGAATCACAAAGGCGGGCAAAGGCCATCATTGAAACAAAAGGGGCTTTTTTCTCAACCAGTCTGCCTATCATCGCGAAGCGATAACCAGGCTTGTGATCGGCAGAACGCTGAGTACTGTTAACGTCTGCACCGCATGCATTCTGGTGCACCTTGTCAGGGGGCGCGCCAAGCCGAACCAGTTGCTCACACATGTGGCTCGATACACCCACAATTGCCGAGGAGATGTCGAACAACCGATGATACGCTTTACCGTATTCACCAACGACGTAGTCCGTGTAGGCATCGTATCCGTGAAAGTGAGTCACCAGAGGGACATCGGCCTGATAACATGCCTCCATGACTGAGACCGCCGTTGGCCCGTACTCGGCCAGCACTACATCGATATTTGAATGTTTGAGCCATCGTACCAGCGCTTTCGTATCCTGAGTGGCAACCGAAACACCAATGGCTTTCCTGATCAACCAACGGAAACCCAGCGGAACCAAAGAACGCGAAACCAGGTGATTGCCGGCCCCAACCGAACCCTCACGGATCATTCGATAGCCAGGGTTACCAATCAGGGAGTAAGAGCGGTAAGGGAGTTTATTGATGTGGGCGTGAAGAAATGTCTCAGAGGGTGAAAGCTCATTTCCATGCTTATTGACAACCACTGCTAATCTGGACGACATCCTATATCACCTCTTTACGGAATCCTTTGGGGCCTGCGACACCCCTACCCGGTCAGGAATTCTATCAGAACAACCCTACGAGTATCACAACCAAGTTAGGTTTTATGTATTGTAATTGGAATTGAAACCATTATTATCTCGGACTCGAACGATAAGTGGCTAAATTGTGTTCGCCTCTCTCCACCAGGAAAATGGACTCTGGCCAGGTATATGGAACAACCCTTTCCCGACAACGTTCTTTTAGTATCGAACTATCCTTCAGATGTTGGTTATGCTTGGTGGTTGATGGAACATTTCTGGACTCTGATCGCCGAGCAATTTGAAGCCCGGGGTGGGAAGGCTTTCCTGGCATACCCAAGCATCACTGAGCTTCCGGAGAGCATTCGCAAAAGTAATATTGTCGCGGTAGAAATGGGCACTCAGGGGCCCGGTACCAATCACAGAAAAGCGATTGAGCAGTTCATCAAGACCCATAACATCCGGCATGTCTATCTGACCGATCGCCCCTGGTTCAACATTGATTACGCTTTTATGCGTCGCGCCGGTGTTCGCAATATCGTTGTACACGACCATACCCCTGGCGACCGCCCCAACATCAATGGCTTGAAAGGCTTGCTGAAGTCCATTCGCAACCGACTTCCCATGATTTGTGCTGACAGCCAACTTTGTGTGTCGGAACTAATGCGACAACGCAGCATCAACAACGGCCGAATACCGGCAAACCGCTGTCACGTTGTGCAAAACGGCATTCCCCCCGTCGAGGTGGGTACTACCTCCCACCAGTCATTGTTGGACAACCTGGATATTCCGCACGATAGCAAAATTTGCATCACGACCGGCAGGGCTCACCCTTATAAACGTTTCGACTTCATTATAGACACCGCCTCAGAGCTCCAACGACTGATGCCAGAGAACAACCTGGTATTTTTGTTGATCGGCGACGGCCCGGCCTATTCGACACTAAAGGAAAAGATTCACCACCTTAAACTGGATAGGCAAGTGCGTTTGCCTGGGTTCATATCCAACGCCAGAGACATTCTCGGCACCGCGGATATGGCCATGCATGCCGCACTCGGAGAAGGGTTCTCCCTTTCCATCGTAGAGTATATGAGCGCCGGTCTTCCGGTGCTGGTCCCCGACATCCCCTCGGTTAAACAGGCCATTGACCATGGCGACAACGGGTATGTTTATCCAAAAGACGATGCGTCCAGCGCCGCTAGCTTCATAGCCAGACTGCTACAGGACGAGCAGACCCGGCAGTCCATGGGGCTGCTCGCCCGCGAGAAGGCGAACACCCAATATAGCCTTGACAACTGTACCCGAGAATTCAAGAACGCCTGCAGGCTTGTGTTCTAGGTTCCCTTATTGCCGGAGAAGCTTTTCAAGGTTAGCAACAATGCGCTCACCGGTTTTCCCATCCCACATAGGGGGAATCCCGCCCTTTTTCCATTCACCAGCGAAAAGCCGATCCAATGCTGGTTCCAATGCAGCTGGGTCGGTACCGATCAATTCGTTAGTGCCCTGCTCTATCGTTTCTGGCCGCTCAGTGCTGTTTCGAAGCGTTAAACAGGGAACGCCCATGACGGTTGTTTCCTCCGTTATACCACCAGAGTCCGTTATAACCGCCTTCGCGTTCTTTACGAGGTAATTGAACTGAAGATAAGGTTGGGGTTCTGCAAGAATAACGTTGTCCGGCAGGTCAATCATATCCCGCAATGTTTTGGCCGTGCGAGGATGTACCGGAAACACCACGGGCAACCCACGAGTGCCACGACCAATGGCTTTCAGCATCTCTGCAAACTGCCCTGAAGAATCCACATTTGCAGGTCTATGAAGGGTCACCACGAAGTATTCACCCTGCTGTAACGCGTGCTGCTCCCAGATGTCCGGTGCAGTGAATCTATCCAGGTTTGCCAGAAGCGAATCAATCATGGTGTTGCCCACGAAAAAAATCCTTTCGTCTTCTATACCTGCTTTTACAAGGTTATTACCCGCCCACTCACTCGTTGTAAAGAACCAGTTAGTGATACTGTCAGTCACCATCCGGTTGATCTCCTCCGGCATGCTCCAATCACCAGACCGGATACCCGCCTCAACATGGGCGACCGGTATCAGCAGCTTCTGAGCAGTGATTGCACATGCCATGGTTGATGTGACGTCACCAACAACCAGGCACAGCGAACTCGGAGATTCCAGCAGCAGTTTTTCATAGCGAGTCATAATGCCAGCCGTGAGCTCGGCCTGGGTACCGCTCCCGACTTCAAGGTTGACGTCCGGTTTAGGGATTCCTAATTGTTCGAAAAAAGTTCCGGACATACTCACGTCATAGTGTTGGCCTGTATGAACCAGCCGGTACTGCAGATCCGCCCCTGCTTCACGGCGAGCCTTCAACGCCCGAATGATCGGAGCTATTTTCATGAAGTTGGGGCGCGCGCCCGCTATGATATCAATTAGCATTAACTGTCTCCTTTTTGACTCGAACCTTCCTTTGGGTTGGCGTAAGTGCCCCAGTGAACCGGGCCTTTCAAGTGATTCAGGTTAGCGGGAATACCCCTTGTCCCGCATCGTGGGGCCAACGATATCCTCCAACATAGCCAGTTCGTCATTGGGCATCTCTGTAAGCAGGTGCTGGGTTAAATCTGTTTTCGGAACATAGCGTTTGCTTTCCTCAGGGGGAGAAACACCTATGAACCGGGCCACCGAATCAATCATCGGTTCGGGATCGGACCACCAGTCTTCATAGCGTACTTCCAATACCGAACCAGGCATTGAGGACGAAACCTCGTCCATTCGCCTCATAGTCCATACCCAGTACTCAGCCATTTTTCTCAGTACGTCAGAAAAACGTAACGGACAATCATATTCAATATACTTTCCCGGAGAGCGAATAATCCTGCTCCACTCCAATCTAGCGGTAATATAGCTGGCCAATCGACCATCGCGGACAAAGTGTACGAACTTAGCATCAGGGAAATCGTTCATAATGTCGGGAGCCAAAGCTGCCAACATACCGCTGTCATTAAGAAGGTTGCTTCCACTTGCTAGCCACTGGTAGGCACCCAACTGAGCTCTAGAGAGCCGGAAAGAGTCGCGGCATGCATCTTTGACACTACATATAAACTCATCAGGGGCGGCCCAAATCGGCGGAACCGATACCGCCGAACTGATCCAAGGATAATGCCCTCTAAACCAGAGCTCTCCATTCCCCTCTCCTGGATAGACACACAAAGCGTTAACTCGTCGCAAATGACTTACCGCAGTGGACTTTCCTGAATTGTTGAATCCCAGTACAAAAACGGGGTTTTTTAGTTTTTCCTCAAAGTAATCCGGAAAAAAGAGGCACGCCCTCTTGGCTACTTTGAAAGCAAATTCCTTGCCTAAATACCTCATGGGAAGCTTCACCACCTATTCGCGCCAAAATCAAAGGCTTAATATATCAAATCCGCCGTTAAGTACCCAGTATCTTAGGCACCGCAAGAGGAATAGCGAAGCGTTATGACTTAGCCCACCCTCAGGGCGTGAGCCGTGACTCCACCGGTCACACAACCTAAACAAATTTACACGCCCAAGAAACGTAAAACTAAGTTAAATAGTCTACACTGTGAAGAGTAAAATTGTACTTTGGAGCGTACGTCATGAACACACTAGGTCCCATCGCCGTCGCTGCTTTAGCACTCACTTTGGCGGCCCAATCTAACGCAGAGATTTTGTTAGTAGATTCTTTTGAAACCGGCGACATGTCAGCTACTAATGACCAAGGTTTTCGCTGGGACCGCAATAATCGCACCTCGATAGTCTCCTCAGATGAAGTTGTCTACAGTAATGGCGAAACCAGTATTCAAATGCCATCGGGCCGGGACTGGGAAACTATAGATGAGGAGCACAGCCTAAGGTTTCGCTATCCTGCAGGCTCAGATATGGCGGAGCAACGCTTTGATTTAGGCGGAGCTTACCCGGAAGCTTGGTACAAATATTGGATACGAGTACCCCAGAACTATACGCACAGTACTAGCTCCCCTAGTAACAATAAATTCTTCGCTACATGGATGGATGGGTATTCTAGCCAAGGCAATGGGCCAACTGCGTTCTGGAACTTAATGAGTAATGGATCTGGCGGCAGCAGTATAGCTGTCAGCTATTCCGACGGCGGCTATTCAGTTGCTGGCGGACAAATGCAGATTCAGCCGTTTATCAGAGTCCCTGAGGACAGGGGACGCTGGATGCAAGTGGTGTATCGCGTAAAAGCTTCTTCGAATTCCGGAACTCGTGACGGTGAAATTGAGTTGTGGAGGAGATGGGAGAATGAAAACTCATTCACCCAAATCCATGAAGTTGAAAATGCGCTTTTACCTATCCCCCCGGAAGGTCCAAATGGATGGAATGAAGGCTACATCATGGGGTGGGCAAATGCTCCTTATTCTCAAGATACCGAGTGGCTTTTAGATTCCTTCCACGTCTCCACTAGCTCATTGTTAGACGAAAGCGCTGCCGACGACAGCAGACCAGAACCTCCGACGCTGACAATCGATTGAGACTAACCAATCATGAGCCCCTCTTCCCTAATTGCAAAAATTGGAAAGGAGGGGGGGCTTGATTGGAGCGGCCAAAAGCCACACTAATTTCGGAAACCAAATATTCGTTACTAAAATCAAAAGCATTTCTTACCTGACAACCTATATAACAAGGAACCGAACCTACCTGTCAGATACAAATAAGCTGGAAGAATCAGAGACGATATAACAGATACTGAAAACACCTTGAACTTATAGACAATAAGCGCAATAATCATGGCTACAATCGTGAGAAATAAAAAGTAAAAACTTAACATCATCCCATTTAAAAGACTTATTATTGCTAGAGCCTGAAGTAAAAAAAGTAATGTCGCAGCAACTGCAGGTTTAGAAACGATAAATTTCTGGAAGTTTTGGACATCACCAAGTCCGTGCCAAACTTCCCGACGAACAAACTCTTTTATTGTCGTCGGGTAACCTAGGTGAAACGCTTTGAGACGTGAGTCAACAACTAATTCAGCTCCCTCTGCCTTCGCCCTCTTACATAAATCATAGTCCTCACCCGAAACAAGCGATGGATTAAATCCTTCGAGAAGAAAAAACAGTTTTCTTCCTATAAGCATATGGCCAGAGCCAATATGAGTATCTCTATCATCATTCTCGATTCTAAAATACCACTCTTTCAACGGCCCTTTAATTGTCTCAGGTACAGAGCAATGCGATCCAACAACATCATTATTTCTAATCAGCCTTTCCATATGTTCTAGAAAGATTTCAATCCAATTATCATCTATAACAACATCAGCATCAAGAAAAATAAATATCTGACCGGTCGCCACTCTACAACCATCGTTTCTGACCGCTGAGACCGTATTCGACTCCGAATAAACCACTTTCGCTCCACGCTCGATAGCAATAAGCGCACTTCGGTCCTCGGAACGGTTATCAACGACAATTATTTCATATGGTATTTCCTTACTAAAAAAATTAGCGTTTATTGAATCGATAGTGCTACCGATAAAAATTTCTTCGTTGAAGCATGGAATTACAAATGAAACACGTACCCCACTTACTCCCGATGTCAACATAAACCGGAACCCTTAGTTAATTTGATAATTCTCTATTAAAATAGCATGATTTAATATTGGAGTTATTTAATGACACAACCAAAGACAAATGAATCCACAAGAACGGGTAATAAGTTACGGTCACAAATTGTCCTGCAACTACAAACCCTATAAGCGAAATATTCATACATCGACCAATAAGACCTTGATCACAAGAGCACCCTTTAACCTGAAAATCTTTTGATTTTTTAAAAGCAACCATCAATATTATACAAAATACAAAAAGACCAGTAAGCCCAACATCAGTTGCTACCTGTATTAGTATATTGTGAGGAAGCTCAGCCTTACGAAATAGAACATCATCTGAAAAATAAATTTCAAAATATCTACTAAAATTAAAGTAGCCGACACCGAGAACCGGGTTCTCCTGGACCATCTGGATTCCATTTTCCCAGTACAGCAACCTCTGCTGAGATGTCTGATCATCTCCCATAGTTTCAAATCGATCTTTTTGTTCTTCGGGCAAGAAAGTCCAAATCAAAAAAAGCGCAATAGACAAAGCCCCTAGAACCTTAAACTTAAATATCGACTTATAATTCATAACCAATATCTGAACCAAGAGCGCCAATTGCGCCCCTCGAGAACTGGCACCTAAAATTACCATTACAGCCGTGATCGGCATTAACAATAGAAGATTAAATGTTCTTCTACCGACGTACGGTCTCAATGTAGAGGAAAATGCCCATGCTATAGGCCAAAATACGAGCATTTGAATGGCTAGCTCGCCTGAATTCTCGAAGAAGCCTGGAGGACCTTTGAGTCCCCAATCTGTGAATGAGAAGCCTCGCTGCGCCCATGTAACTGCAAGAGAGAGCGATATCTTGAATGATGAAATCAAGAAAATGGATAGAAATATGAAGAACCTTTTTCTTGTATTGACAATATTTATTACAAGAAAATATATAACTAACCACAAGTAATATTTGTCGAGATTATTGTATGAGATGTCAGGAAAGTAAGCAAAAAAGCTTGAGACCAAAATTATAAAAAGAAAAATCACTAATAGCTTATTTAGAGGAGACGAGACCCATCTCACTGTTTTATCAGTAAAACACCCTAGGAACGCCCCTATTACTGTAAGCTGTGTCCAAGGAAGTATGTCAATTGCAGGATAGATAGATTGTGGCCTAACATACTCAAAGAAAAGGTATGCACAGATCATCCAAAAAGCGAAGCTTTCACTTTTTACATATTTCCAAATAGCCCTAACTTTAAGAGCATAGATATCCTCTTCAGAAACCTCATTACGCCTTTTAATCACACGCACCCCGAACGGATTCCATCACTCCCTCTTCACAAAGAGTAAAAAAATGGTCACAACAATTAAATGGATCATGGATATAGGGGTATGGCTTTTCTCGGTAACTGCCCGCCAGCGCAAGAGCATATTCGTTACCTATGATTTTTTTGAACGATGACAAATGTGCGGGCTCCATGACGATGACCAAGTCTGTCTTCAGGAACTGGAACTCCGTGACATTCACGGTTCGGTGCCCATCCAGGTTCAGGCCATGTAATTCTGCGAAGGCCTTTGCCCGGGGATCTGCGGGAAAGCCTCCTCTGCAGTTTAGACCACATGAAGCAGCTTGCTTTCCCAGGCTACGGGCATACACCTCCGCTAGAGGACTACGGCAGATATTGCCACTACACACAAACACAAGGCGCTCGTATTCGCCGCCCTTTAGCCTCGTAAACTGGCTATAGAAACCAAGTTTCGCTAGAAGCCAATGGTAGAGGAATCGAACCAGTCCCTTTTTTGAACCAAAGCGTTCATACACTAACCGGCCCAAACGATAATCTCCCTATTTCGCAATGTTAACTCGTTACGCTCCCTGATCGTGTGTATCATGCCACAAGTTGTGCCTTCACCGGCAACGAAACGACTTTAGTTCTTCTTGATCTCAAGCGTCCTGATGTCATTTCCCATCGCAATATTTGATAATCAGGCACCTGTTCACTATCGGTACAAACAAAGGACGTTTTTACCCATGGAACCCAGAATTCTGGTTCTCGACGGAAATCAGCGCGCATCCCTCGCCGCTGTGCGGTCTCTGGGCTCAAAAGGTTTATGGATTGCGGTCGGTGAAAGCACCCCGACCTCTATGGCAGCCGTTTCTCGATACTGTTCGCATAAGGTGACCTACTCCGACCCTTATAGCTCTCCACGCGCTTTCTTCGACGATGTTCTGAGCCAGATCAATACGCTTGGCATCTCATTCCTTCTGCCGATCACGGAAGCGACCACCTACGTTCTGCTGCTTTATCGCAGTGAAATCCCGGAACATGTGGTCTTGCCCTTCCCTGAGACCGAAGCCGTTGAACGGCTTGCCAATAAGAACAGGCTTTTTGAATTGGCGGCTGAAAGTGCGGTTCCCATTCCCAGTACAATATTTTGTGAAAATTCGGAGCAAGGCCTAAGTGCACTAGACACCATAGACGACTTTCCAATCGTTCTGAAACCATTCAAGTCGAAAATTCTGGAGAAGGGTCAAATACTCTCTTCTCAGGTCATTATTGCGAAGTCCCGTGACGAAGCTCGCGCGGCCTTGAATTCCCATGAGTACTTTAACTTTCCCTTTACAATTCAGTCCTTCATTAATGGAACTGGCCAAGGCATTTTCGCGTTGTTCAATCATGGCGAACCGGTATGTTACTTTGCACACCGTCGGCTTCGCGAAAAACCGCCCGGCGGTGGTGTCAGCGTGCTATGCGAGTCTGCGCCTGTCGATGAGCAGTTGAAGTCCTCTGCGGAAACACTCCTACGAAAGGCAAAATGGCACGGCGTTGCGATGGTGGAGTTTCGTGTGTCTGCGGATGGTAAAGGCTATCTTATGGAGGTTAACCCTCGATTCTGGGGCTCTTTGCAGTTGGCAATAGATTCGGGTATCGATTTCCCGCACTGGCTGTACCTGGCAAGTACCGGCCAAGCGGTACCAAAGGCCGCTCAGGAGCACCGCAGGGTGAGATGGCTACTTGGTGACCTGGACCGTCTTTATCTGGTTCTTAAGGCACCCAAGACGTCCTATTCGACGGGCGCAAAACTTCTGGAAATACTGCGCTTTCTCAAGCCAGGACGACGAACCCGGCACGAAGTTAATCGCTTGAGCGATCTTCGTCCATTCTGGTTTGAGCTAAGGCAGTACCTGAGCGCACTGAGAGGCTGATGGCTGCCATGAATCGGCCCTACGTTATTATTCTCGCGAATGGACTCAACGGCCTCGGAGCTGTTCGTTCCGCAGCTCATGCGGGCTTGAAAACCTACACCCTTCTGACAAGACAGTCTGATCTCAGCGCCTACAGCCGCTTCAGTCAGTACCGGTTTTTATTGCCGATTAATCCCACCGTAGATGATATCAAGCCCATCCTCGACCAGTTGAACAACAACGAAGGTGGCCCAGGTGTATTGCTTGCCTGTTCTGATTTTGCCGCGGAGCTACTTGGTAAACTCAAGAAGGAAGGCTACTCCAATCAACACCTGATCGTGCCGACTACAGAAACTACGGAAGTTCTGAACGACAAAAAACTGGAATGCCAGTACATGGAACAGGGTGGGATCACTCTTCCAAAGACCTTTTACAACCTTGAGGGAGATGTGCCGGAAACGTTCCCGCTGATTATCAAGCCCCGAACTTTCCGGGAGTATAAGGTACTGGGCGCAAAGAACGTTATCATCCATTCCTTGGCGGAGCTGGATGAATTCAAGCAGAATTTCCATGCCCACCTCGACCAGTTCATCGCCCAGGAAGTGATACAGGGCGGTGACGACAACCTGTGGGTGTGCAACGTAACCTTTGATCAGAACCAGGAACTCAGCGCCTGCTTCGTGTTTAAGCGCCTCGGCACCATGCCCTCACACTATGGAGTTACGTCGCTTGCGATCAGTCAGAATAACCAGGCGCTGCGGGAAGAATGCGCGAAAATTGGCAAGGCCCTGAACTACACCGGGCCAGCAATGATCGAATTCAAGAAGGACCAATATTCCGATACCTATTACTACATCGAAACCAATCCCAGGCTAGGCATGTGTAATTGGTTTGATACCCGATGCGGAATCAACAACATTCTGGCCTGCACCCAGGCAGCCTACGGCAATAGGGTGGAATTCGCTCCGCAGCGGAATAATTTTGTGTACTGGAATTTCTTTGGGGACCTGATCGCAAGGCTTGAAGACAGGGAAAACCTGTTGGCCATCGTGTTCCGCTATATAGCGCTACTACGGCGCCGGCGTATTGGCGCACTGCTTTACTGGAAAGACCCCCAGCCTGCGCTCCGATACGCCAGGGCATCAATAACGGACATCACTCAGCGGGTAGGTAGAAAACTGCGGGAAAGGTTCGGCTGACGCGGCACTTTTTCCTTCAACGCCTCAAATCGATTGACAATCTGAAGGAAGTCAGCGGTGTTCTCCGGCAAAGAGAATCGGGGAAGCTCGTATTGGCTGCAACCGGCTCTTATGTAATCCGGTACTGTGTTAAAGGCCATCTTAAAACCTGCCCGCTTTACTTCTTCGATATCAGCGCGGTCATAATCCGATGGGCGGCCCGTGGGATAGGCAAATACATCTGGGCAGTCGGCCAGTTCCTGCTCCACTCTCTTTCGCGCCTCATGGATTTCGTGCTGCTTCTCTTCCAGCGTCAATGTCGACAATATGCGGTGTGAGCAAGTGTGGGGATAGACTCCATGCCCCCTTTTTTTGAGTGACCTTGCATCGTCCCAGGACATTGGCCGGTATTCCCGGGGAATGGTATCCGGGAAATCAACTTCCAATTTCGGGTAAAGTTCTGCACCAAGCCACTGATAGATATGTTCCTGGTTGACGACCTTCAGGGCATTTCGAATCTCGCGGATTGTTCTCCGTACGCTGATCTCAGCAAGATTGACCGAGTATTTGCCGCCAAATGGGAGCTGAAGGTCGATTGCGCTGATCTTGGTGTGATTGACGGCGTGCGCTATCTGGTCATCCCACGGCCAGAGTTGCTCGTCCAGAAGGCCGGTAATCACGAAAAAATTCAGCGGAAACCCGAACTCATCAAACACCTGCGCTGCGACGTCATGATGATCTGAAAAGCCATCATCGATCGTAAACATAACGGACTTGGAGGGAATCGACGTGCCTTTATTGAGAAACTGCCAGAGCTGGTCCATCGTCAGAACACTATATCCCCGACTGGAGAGATAACGAAGGTAACCACGAAGACGTTCAGCCGTCATGTCACCCGGAATACCATCACTACCGTCAGTAACTCTGTGCAACATGAAGACGGGCACACGACCAGGGCACAAGAAGCGATATACGCCTGTTTCCCCGATAATATTTGCGACCTTCAGAATGACAGACTTCATGATCTCGCGTCCTGCGTTGAACTTATCAGCGTAACTTCACCTGGGTCACCCGGCGTTACATAAAGCGCTCATATAGTCCTTGATAGGCGTGCAACATGCTCTTCAAGCTGAACTTGCTCTTTGCACTCTCAAGGGCCTGCTCGGTTATCTGTTGCTTCAAGGTCGGATCGTTCAGGCGCTGAATAGCGTTGACGATTGCATCAGAATCTTCAATAGGTACCAGGAGTCCGCTCTCTCCATAAGAAACAATTTCCTCTGGGCCTCCACTTCGTGTAGCAATAACAGGCACTCCAGCCATCATAGCTTCAACGGTGGAGATTGAGAATCCTTCCGATGTGGAAGGCAGAAGGAAAATATCCGCCTGCCGGAGAACATTTACTACGTCTTGCCGGAAACCGAGCCAGTGAATTCTCGGTGCCTCCGGTGCTCCACGAATTTGAGCTTTGAGCTTTTCGAACAAAGCTGGACGCTGATGGCCTACAACGACGAAGTGGGTGTTCGGATCCAGCTTTGCCATCTTTATAGCTGCATCAACGAGGTGGTCGTAACCCTTGGCTGGACGAATATTACCGATTGAAACGACAAGATTGGCTTCTGGCGGTAGGCCAAGCTCTTCTTTCAATCCCGACGCGGGCGCCTTGCAGAAAAGCTCTGGATCAACACCATTATAGACCAGATGTAGCTTACGAGCGGGAAGTGAGCTACGTTCAGCGAGCTCTTCCTGCAGTCGCTTCGAGACACACACAATGGCGGACGCACCCCAACCAATAATCCCGAATTTCGCCCGCAGGAATCGTTCTCCCGCCGCAACATCAACCGCGCCATGGAACGTCGCGATCATCGGCTTCCTGCACATCATTGCAAGCAGAGCGCCGTACACGTTGGAGCCCAGCAAATGGGCATGAATCAAATCAACACCCTCGCCTACCACTAAACGTTTCATGCCAAGGATGTAGCCAAGGTTAAAACTACCCTTGGAGTCAATGAATTGAGGTGTAATTCCCAGACTCCGAACCTGGTCAGCTACCCAACCCTCGCCGCGCAGAACAACGATATTGCGAAACTCTGTTTGCTGAAGTTCTTTAAGGAGATTGATAAAAACGGTTTCAGCACCGCCGGGACCCGTTGTATCAATGAGGTGCAGAATAGTCTTTACATCTTTCCCTGCCATGGGTTTTACCCTCTCATCCAATAGAGAGCACGGAATAAGGTGCTCTTAACCAACATTACCGTCAGAAACTGATAGCTTTCAGTTGCGATCCGCGCTTTATAGTTTTCTTTCTTGCCTTGCCCCGCGAGCATATCGAAACGGTCCGTGTCGGGCAGCCTGAACGCGTCTTCGATGGCATACCCCAAATGCAGTGATCCAAGTGACAGCTTTTTATGAAAATTCTGCTCAAAGCCGGCCTGGATATTGTAGACGACTCCCCGATACCAGACATTGTAAAGCACCGACACGATATGGTTCCCACAGGTCAATGTCGATAGCAACGGGCGACCACCTTCCTCCTCAACTCGAGAGAGAAATCTCTCATGAAACGTCAGACTTTTTCCTGCTACGCAGTCTTTTCTCCATCGCTCCCTGTGAAATGCGTTAAGGGCATCGAAGAATGCCTTTGAGTTGTGTGGCCATAAATTTTCTTCGCGCACCGGCCCCAGAGACTCAAGCACAGCACGGCGGTTGTAGAGTTTTAAGCGGCTATTAGCGCCCAACGAGGCGAGATATTCATCAAAAGGTCCAGAAGTTGTCACCGCATATCCATCATCAACTGCGATAATCCGAAACGCCCAATTCTGGGTCGCGGCAATTGTAACCAGTGCAGATAGATCCTCGGAACCCGCGCGCAAATCGTTAAAGACGGCTTCGGTCCAGGTATGACTTTCCAGTTGCTGTTGCAATGCGCGCACCAGAGGCTGGCCAGTGAGATTTCTGGAGAATCGATTATACTCTGTTCTTGGGGTTCTCAGCTCACGGGAGCTGGTGCCTACGAACTGTAGCGATCGTATAGGCAGCACCCCTTTCAGCCTGTACCGGGACTCATACAGCCCGGACACTTCTCCGTCCCAGGGCCGGACAAGGCGGAAGCTTTTCTGGCGCCCCCAGGTGTCCCACCAGGCGCTTTGCCACGCCTTTGTCTGGAACAGGCTCATTACGGCAGGGCCTTGACGATATGAGGGCCTAGCAGCGTGGTCACCCAAACGGGAAGTCGCTGCCATACGGCGATCAACAGCCTGAACTTCGGGTTGTTTGGGTTGAGTGCGGGTAGCGCCTCTCCCTCCGGCAGCAAGTAGTCCCAATGCAATGTCAGAGGCTGGGCACCCCACTGTTGCTTGAAACGATAGGTGCCGGCATCGTGACTGCAACGGCCGAAGTCAAAAACCTCGAAACCCTGCTGTACCGCGAACTCCAGGGCTTTCCAGTACATGATCATATTGATGCTGGTGTGGTTGTACTTGCGCAATGTAGACGCCCAGGGAATCTCCATGCGGCCCTTGTAACCGGTCAAAAAAGCGCAGCCAACCGCTTGCCCTTCAATACGGGCAACTACCAGCCACGCCTGCCCGCCTAGAGTGTCCAGCAAGTTTCGGAAAAACTCTTTACCGTAGACGGGCGTTCCGAGGTCACGCATGTTGATGGCAAAAACCCGATAGAACTCGTCCAGCAAGTCAGCGCCACCGATAGCGAACCCGTTCATTTCCCGCTCGCCCCGGCGGATTTGCGCACGCAGTTTGGGCTGGAAGCTGTCCCACAGGTCCTCGGTTTTAGACGGCAATGGCAACCAGAAGGTGACTTTGTCCTTGCGCTGAGGCAAGCCCAGTTCATTATCCTGACAAAACCGCATTTCCAGGTGACCTGCTCCCAACTGCTGTCGCCACTTTTCGCCCTCGCCGATGAGTTTTTGGGCAATGTCGGGATGGTCCGCCAAAACCCCGCCATAATTAAAATAGGGCATTGAAACCAGGAAATTACCAAAAAGCCGGCTATTGAGTTGTACCAGGGGAAGCACACCGACAATGCCCCCTACGTCATCGTAGGCACAGAGATATCGGGTGTTGTGGCCGTAGGTTTTACTGATGAACGATGAAATACAAGGCCTATGCCAAACTGACGCTGCAGGATGACGGGCTACGTAGGCTTCTGCGTGATGGATGTCGGAATCTGCACAGGGCTCTACGGCGATGGCTTGTGCCATCGTGGCATTTCCAACAGCAGGAGGAATAGTGATCGGCTTTGGGGTCCACTTATCCTGTGCCTGAGCCCCATTGAGTTGCTGCTTAACCTGCTTCTGGAGCTGTTTTATCTCGCTGGATACCTGTTGGAGCTCGGCAATCAGTTCATCCGCATTGGTTCCGCTTTTGCGGGCTTCGCCCACCAGGCGACTGAGACGGCCTTTGGCACTCTTCAACTCGTCCAGCCGCGCCTTGGAGGCCTCCAGGCCGGGGATAGGTGTCTCCATTCCCATTGCGCTATCCTTAAAGAATTCCCTAAACAACGCTTAGACAGCGACAGCCTTGGTGGGTATGTCCATACCGGACAGCACGTCCGACACCGAGCCAAAACGGAAATCGCCGAGCAGCCGTTCAAGCCGATGCATGCACTTATCCAGGTTGTTGTAGTGTCGGAAACGGGAAAATGCCTTGACGTTCAGCCTTGGTTGCCCGGTATCGATTTCCCAGGGGTGCAGGTAGAAAATAAACGGTTGCCCTGCCCGGTTAATCTTGCCCAAGCCCCAATGGCTGAGCCAGTAAGGGAACAATCGGAAGTAGCCACCCCCTGCGATGGGCAACCGGTATCTACCAATCGGGCAGGTCGACAGCGGAAACTCCGTGAGGGTTTTGCCATTGGGCGCCTGCAATAGATAGGGCTCGTGAGGCGTGCCTGGCATGCCATAGCGATCATGGTGAACCGGGAATATCGATGAATCCCAGGTGAACCCCTCATCGCAAAGGATATCCAGAGCCCAACGGGACTGTGCCGTAATTGAATAGCTCGCAGCCCTGTAGCCGGTTATAGGCTCACCGGTAATGTCTTCGAGTATGCGCTTGGACTTGCGGGTTTCTTCCTTGAAAACCTCCGGTGTCTGGGTGTAGACCAACTGGTGGCTGTATCCATGGCTGGCGATCTCGTGCCCCGCTTGCTGGATCTTTTTCACCAGCCCGGGGGAGCGCTCGGCAACCCAGCCCAAGGTAAAGAAGGTCGCCTTCACATCACGCTCTGAAAACAGTTCCAGCAACCGTTCTGTGTTGGCTTCAACCCGGTATTCCATGGTTGGCCAGTCGTCACGATTGACGGCCTCGGCGAGCGCCGCTACCTGAAAATAGTCTTCAACATCGATTGTCAGGGCGTTCTGTCTCACGTCCGTGATACTCCGGGTGTAAAAATAGCACTCAGGGAATGCCAGAAGGGTTTCAGAAGAACCGATAATCCAGCGCTATGGAAACCCAGTTTTCATCGTATTCACTGATGCTCGAGTCGCTGCTTCTGGATGTATGTCCAACCCTGCCAGTGATACCCAGATCGCGGGTAAGTTCATAGGTTAACCCAATATCCAGGCTTATGGTTTCCTCATCCACTTCGTCCTCGTCGAACGACTGATACTGGTATCTTGTGTTTGATCGTAGCGTCAACAAAGGCAATATTGGCCGACTGTACCCTACCGCCAACCCTAGCCGATCTTCCGTTTCATCCGCGCGAATGTAATCGGCACGGTTCGCAAACACATTAATGTTCAGTTGAGAGGCATCGCTAAACTGCCTTCGGATGCCCGTATTGATTGCAGTTACTTCAACCTCGCTGGTCTCGCGGAGATCAAACACGAAGTCACCAAAGCGGATATCGAAATCCGAGGTCTGATCGGTCAATTCACGGCTACCGTTAATGTAGAAGGTCGTTACCGGGTTAATTTCCCGCTCCAGTGAAATATCCCCAACCACACCATCGCTTGACTGGGTATTGCCACCAAAATCGCTTTCAATCTCACTGATGCCAATGCTGCCGGAAAGGCTCGTTGTCGCCCAGGTTTGAGAAAAATCCAGGCTGACGACATCGGTATCAATTTCTGCGCCGGTGTCGAATTCGGCTTGATTTGTGAGCACACTGATACCACCCGAAAAGGTGGGACTAAACATTCTGCTCCAACCAACCGAGCCAATATAACGGTCGCTGTCGACTTCCTCCGAGTCGCCGAACTCAGTATTTTCATACTGAAGAGACAGGCGAAGCTGATCCACCTTACTAAGCGGCACTGTATAAACCGGTCCCGTGCGGAATATGTTCTTACGGGTTGTGTTGTCTGGCGTGTCTGTACCACGAGAGTCCCTGGTTACATTCCGCAGGTTGTCCGCAACTTCCCATCTCAGTCCCTGCGCCAACTCGCAGTCACCCAGAAAGTCAGCCGTTGTATAGGTTTCCGGATCGTAAGTCTCATCGTGCCACACCCCATAACCAACATCGGCGAAGGTGCTCGCCTGGCACTCCCCGGGATCACTCTGATGGGCGAGCCGCAAATTGACTCGGGTTTCAGTGTCGCTTATTTCGTTATTGGCATCTCGCGTGACGTTGTCACTGAATCGGTTCGTGAGGCCACCTGACAAGGAAATGGGCTCTGCAACACTGGCCTGGCTCACAAACAGGCTACAAGCCAAGACTCCGAGGATCACAAATCGTAGGCACTTCCATGTCCCTGACAGATCAACCATTTATAACAGCTCCGACAAACTTCTCGGCGTTGAACGCGCCCGCAGCCTGCTCAATACCATCGGCCGTCATACCGGCATGGGGAATAACCAGCATGGCGTAATCGCAAAGCTCGGTCAGGATTCGGGCATCCGGAGACTCTGTAATGGGTGCCGTGTCCAGAACGATGAACCGATCAGGATAACGGCGACGAACAGCCTGTAAGAATTGCTTCATACGGAACGAGGTGAAAAACTCACCGGGCGTCTCCCGGCGGCTGCCGGCCGGGATAAGTCGAAGCCGAGGTATTCCAGTCGGATAGAGGATCCGGGCAATATCGTAATCCGGGTCATCAAGGAAGTCAGTCAGACCAGAGTCCGGAATAATGTCCAGCGTCGAATGAAGCGCGGGTTCCCGGAGGTTACAGTCAATGATCAACGCTGTTTTGGCTTCGTCAAAGGCAAAGGCAGCCGCCAGATTCAACGCAACAAATGATGACCCTGCACCCTCACGAGCACCACTGACCACCAACGTAAAGTTATTGCCCCCGGATTTTTCCAGTAGCTTCGTCCGTAGGTTACGGAAATGATTGACCAGTTGCCGGTTACGGGACTCTGGATAGATGATGCGACGTTCTTCCAGATCGTCCGGTGTCAGGCGGCGTGGCTCCTGCATCCGTACAATTTGTTTGCTAATAACGTACTTGTCGACGCTGCCTGCCCCAAGTTCCAGTGAACTGGGTACCAGCATCCTCGAATCATCCCATTCGGAAAAGCGATCTTCGCCACGGGAGACGATCTCCGGGCTATTGCCTGCAGAGGCAGAACTGTTGCTGTTCTCCGTCTCCCTGTTCATTTTTTCTGATTTCCATTTCTCGAAATCCGAAAGAACGCTTCCCTCAGCTTGGGTCTCTTTTCCCTGGTCTGCTCTGGAATCGGCCATCAAATCACTCCAAACACAGAAGCCAGCGCTACTGCGACATAAGCGGCGGCAACCAGTACCGCCATTACAACCACGGCCACGGTGACCTTCCGATCACGCCGTTTTTCAAAGGGCGTCCGAACTTCTGGCAAATGCTCTAGCACCGCAATATCGAGAACGTCTTCCAGTTGTTCACGAGAACGAATACGAGGATCTACCTGAAGCAGGCCTGCTATTGCGCCGAAAGGCGCAACTGCACCGAGAAGAAGGCCCGCCATCGCAAACATGGAGAACTTCGGCCCGGTAGGGCTCGTCGGGTACTGTGCAGACTCGTTAATCTTGTAGTTCAATCCCTGCCCTTCAATATCCAGGTGCATCGACACCCGGGCTTTTTCGCGGCGTTGCAGGAGGTCATTGTATATTTCCTTGTTGACCTCCATGTCACGAGTCAGCTCTGAATACTGCGCCTTATTTTCCTGAATGCGCTCCATTCGTTGCTTCTGTTCCGTGATGAGTCGCTTGATAGAACTGATCCGGGTCTCGACTGTTTCAAGGTCGGTGTTGGTTGTCACCAGATTGGAACGAACCTCCTGATACACCGGATTGGGTATACTTTCGCTCCCGCTTGGCTCGCTGGAGAGCTGTTGTTCCTCGAGCGCCCTTTCTCTTTGCTTTCTGAGCTCTTGAAGCTGCTCCCGAAGTATAACGATATCCGGGTAAGTATCGTGGTAACGGAGCCTCAGTGAGTCCAATTGCTCTTCCATGGAATTGATTCGCTCCTGGTAAGCGTCCACGGTACGCCCCTGCCTCAGAGTGCGGTTGATGCCGCTAAGTTCACGCTCAAGGGACCGAGCTCGGGTCTGCAGCTCTTCTTTCTCCAACTGGGCCAATTCAAGGCGACTTTGCAGGTTTGATAGCCTGGCGTTCGCGTCGGCCTCTGTACCGTCTACATTCTCCGAGAGGAACTCCTTGAGGCGCTCTTCAACTTCGGCAATCTGTTGTTCGTAACTCTTGACCTGTTTGTCGATAAAGTCGTACGCGGAGCGGCTTTCTTCACGCTTACGCTTGGCGTTTTCCTCGATAAACGCCTGGCCCAACTTCTGCGCCACCCTGAATGTTTTAAGGGGAGACGAAGACGAGTACCTTATACTGAAGTAGTTATCGCCCCTGGGCACGACTGACATGCTATAGCGAAGACCGTTGATACGTCCTTCCAACGCCTCCGGGCTGATATCGGCGGCGTTCTCACCATATATTTCGGTATCTGTGGCAATTTCTTCCAGAACGTTCCTGGAACCAAGTAGCTCCCTGGCTGCCGATACTTTTTCAGTGACCTTTGTCGCTACGGCCCTGCCCTCCATCAGCGGCTGGATAATATTCCTGTCATCGACAAAAATAACGACCTGCGACTGGTATTTATAGGGCCATAGGAAACCGGCAGCCAATACCGAAAAGCTGACGACTGCAAACAAAAGCAGTGCCAGCCATTTACGAGACCGTACTTCCCGTACTATCTCTTTCGGTAACTGGTTTAATGGAAGTGCCATATCAATAGTCCGTTATTCAAAAAGCCCAACCGGGAACAACTCTATTACCCGATACCGGGTTAAAGACTTCTCTCGGGTATGGTCAGGATATCTCCCGGTCGTAATTTATAATTGGTCGAAATATCACCTCGGGAGAGGATTTCGTCCAGCTTGACTGGAATAGCAACCACCTCGCCCCCAACGGCCCGGTAAAGCACAGAGTTATTGGGGGACGCGAAGGGTGTGACACCACCTGACGTCAGTACCATATCGAGCACCGTCATACCGGCCCGATGAGGGACCGATGTCGGCTGCTGTACCGCACCCGTTACGCGCACCCGATCAGAATATTCATGACTCCCCATGCTGGTGACAACGATACTGACCTGAGGTTCCCGGATATAGGCGGAGAGCTTGGTCTCTATATCGTTTGCCAGCGCATCCGGTGTTCGGCCGGAGGCCTGCACGTCGCCCACAAGCGGTACGGAGATCTTTCCATCGGGCCGGATGGGTACCGATATACTCAGGTCTTCATTGCGCCATACGGAAACGCGCACCACGTCTGTGGCGCCCAGGATGTACTCATCAACACTGTTAACCGTATCGACCGCCAGGGCACGTTGGATCTGTTCAGGTGATGATGTTTTCGGGCCTGCGCAACCCGAAACAAAAATGACTGCGGTAAGGGATAAAACCAATCCCAGGAGTGAATACTTGGATGACATTGTTCGTCCTCTCTACAATTCCTTGCCTGTTTCCATGTCTCGGATAAAGCGGGTCCCGAAACTACCTAGATCCTTTCTTAAACAATACCACTTCTGCTGTCTGAATTATAATCAACAAATCCAGTAATAAGCTTTGATTCTTGATGTAATAAAGGTCGTAACGAAGCTTTTCCCGCGTATCTTCTTCGTTATCAGCATAAGCAAAACAAAGCTGCGCCCAACCCGTCAAACCTGGTTTTACCCTATGGCGTTCGCTGTAGAACGGAATTTTCTCCGACAATTGCTCAACAAAAACAGGCCGTTCCGGGCGAGGCCCTACAAAGGCCATGGTGCCGTTAAGCACATTGAAGATCTGCGGCAGTTCGTCAACGCGAATCTTGCGGATGATTTCACCCACTTTGGTAACACGCGCGTCGTTCTGACTGGCCCATACGGCGCCGTTTTTCTCGGCATCCGTGATCATGGATCGGAACTTGTGAACCCTGAAAACACCACCGTTAAGGCCCACCCGCTCCTGACTGTAGAACACCGGTGCCTTTATGCCGTCTTCAATCTTGATGGCAATCGCCGTGAGGATCATCAGCGGCAGGCCTGCCAACAACAACGCCCCCGCAGCAAGGATATCCAACAAACGCTTACCAAAGCCGTAGACCGACGACACCTTGAAACCGTCCGAGAACACCAGCCAGCCGTGGGTAACCATCTCCAGTGCGACTTTCCGTGATTCTCGTTCGTAGAAACTGGCCCCATCCACAATACGAACGCCCAGCATCTTACACTCGAGCAAATCTTCCATCGGCAGGCCTTTACGGCGATCGTCAACGGCAATCACGATTTCCTTGACCGGGTGCTTGAGGATGTATTGATGCAGTGTGGTCGGGATCTGGAGCAGGTTTTCTTCACTGACTTGAGTCGGCTCATCGGGAATGGGCACAAACCCTGTCAGGATAAAGCCCTTGCGATTGAAGGGCGTTGTAAGATCTTCCAGGAGTTGCCGGGCCCTGAAACCCGCTCCAAGCACCAGGACTTTTCGCTTGAACGCATCCTTCCCTGCCATTGCAAAGAACACCCAGCGGCTGATTCCCAGCAGGAAAAAACCGAAAACGGAGGCGGACGTGAGCAAATCCGTAAAGCCGAGGTACCAGAGCCAGTCGTTGCTGATGACAAACAGAACACCCACCGCGGGGACGCTAATGATGAGAGAGAAGATGGTCCTCAGCATCATGCCGGACATACCCTCTTCCAGGCGGGACTGATGAACGCCCAGGGCAATCATGACCAACAGGTTCACCAGACTGAAAACAACAGCGGAAGGCAGTAGGTATATAAAGCTGTCGAGAAAGAAAGACACTTCCCCGAAGTGACGAAAAAATGCGGCCAGCGAGAAACTTACGGCCAGGACAACGAAGTCGATAAGGCCCAGAATAACGAAGGGAACGTGAATGTAGTGCCTGAACAATCTGACGTGGGCCACGCCAACTCCTTTTGCTGTTCACTGGAAACGCGTCTGCGCATCCCATGCTGCAGATCTGACAATGAACAGAGTTTACTGCATTTTAATGATACTGCAATCAGCGACGTAGAAGGACAGCACCTAATCCGGCGCCAGAAACGCAAAACACCCTACCTTAGATATCAAGGCAGGGTGTTTCATGACTTACTTGGCTCAGGCTGACTTGCGACCGCGAGTCATGCCCAGACCCAGCAGGCCGAGACCAAACAGCGCGAGCGTTCCTGGCTCAGGCACTGCCTGTACGTCTGAAATCCCGACGATCAGATCGTTGTAATCGAAGTCACCGTCCAGCAGGTCTTCGAACGCAACAATCAGTGAGCTGCCAAAGAAGCTACCGTTCTGGCTGCCCGTCACGTCGAAGATCCGCGTCATATCAACGCCGCCGTTCAGGCTCGCGTCTGAATAGAACGTGGTGTCACCGCGCTGGAGGTAGAAACCGAACGTAGAGCCGATGTTGGCTGTTCCGTAGTATGTTGAGGCGGTCCCTGCATCCAGGTCAAACGCTACCTCACGACCACCAGAACCTTCAATTCCGGAGAACACCTGCAGCGTTTCGCTGGTGTCATTCAGGTTGTAGATACCGAAGTTATTGATGTTGGCAAAACCTGCGAATTCGAACAGCAGGAAGGCGCCAGCTGAATCCTGGGTACCATCAACATCGTTCAGTTTTGCGAAAGAGGCACCGTTGTCGTAGAAACTACCTTCACCGAGGGTGTCGGTAAATACGTCCGCGCCACTGTCTGTTTTCAGATCGAAAACGTCCATCGGGGCGGCCTGCGCTACCGAAAACGTCCCCGCCAGCATTGCTGCCGCGATCAGCTTTGAAGTCATTTTCATTCTACTGCTCCTTGTTTACATCTTATGATTCTCATCAACCGCTCATTCCAATGCAGGTGACGTGCCAACTATTTTTTTATTATAAAACAATAGCTTGAATAGCCACTTCCAGGGTTGCGTAAAATTTACTGACACACCACTACCGATCCTCAGCGATTCCGTTTTGACTTCCTTGAGAGCGAAAGCCCAATACCTAGCAGTCCCAGCGCCAACAAGGCCAAGGTGCCAGGCTCCGTGACGTTGGCAACGGTGATATTGTCGATGCCATATCCATCATCAGGGTTGTTGGAAAAAATGCTGACATCCCCTAAACCCGAAGCGTCGTAGAGGCTGACGTAAAAGATCCTGCCATTGCCAAGCGCGGACCCGAATATGTCGCTGAAGCTGAAATCGACCCCGCCAATCGAGAGGCGTCCGCCCGCATCGTTGGGGTCTGTCATATAGAAACCCATGGCGTTGAAACCAGCTGCAGGGGAAATCACCATTTGTCGGGCGTCCATACTGTCGAGCCAGTTGCTCCCAGATACGGCATAACGCCCACTAAACGGACTGGCGCCGGCGTTCAATACGGCAAGGCCGTCATTGCAGTTATAGGGGCCGCTATCGCACAGACCACCAGACCCTGGTACGGCGCTGGTGAAGGAACCAACACCAACGGACGACGTGATGGTGCCAGCCTGACTCCCAACGGTGTAAAAGGCATTGTCATCGAACGTTTCGGTGAGATAACCGGAATGAGCGGCGTTCAGGAAGCCCTGTTCCGCAGAGGCAGCAGCCGCGGCTCCCTGACTACTAATACTGAGAAAGGGCGCAGCGCTGGCCCAGGTGCAAGCACCGAGGAGAACTCCTACGGCGCCGACTGTTTTTAGCGTGTTCATATCAGTACTCCATATAAGCTGACAGAATCGTCTTTAGATATGGAGTACCAGTTGCATAAGGCATGCCACGGCCTTAAACACTGCCTTTTCCGCTAGTTAGCCGTTGGCCTATTCCCTCAATGTAAAGTTTTTCGACAGCCCCTTCATCCCGCGTCAACAGCGCTTGGCATCACTACGGCTCAGATGACAAACATACCAACAAATTCATGGACCGGAGTTGCCTCCAGCCGAGCCTGATCCTTACACAGATGGAAGATCTCATCACAACGCTGGCCAGGAAATCGGGTCGCGAGGTTGTGGCGGAACTTGTCTTCCAACAGTGGGATGCCCTCCTTGCGGCGCCGGCGATGGCCAATGGGATACTCAACCGCTACCTTCTCCGTGCTGGTGCCGTCCGCGAAGAACACCTGAATGGCGTTGGCGATGGAGCGCTTGTCCGCTTCCAGATACTCCCGGGTGTATCGCTCATCTTCTACCACTTCCATCTTTTCCCGGAGTTCGTCGATCAGGGGATTGGCTTCGTGGAAGCTGTCTTCGTAATGCTCCGCCGTCAGGCCGCCAAACATTAACGGTACCGCCGTCATGTATTGAAGGCAGTGATCCCGATCGGCCGCGTTTGCCAATTTCCCCTGTTTCGAGATGATGCGGATGGCGGACTCGTGGGTGGTGATGACGATTCGTTCGATGTCGTTCAGGCGGTCTTTTACCTCGGGATGAAGTATCACAGCCGCTTCAGCTGCTGTCTGGGCATGGAATTCCGCCGGGAAGGAGATCTTGAACAGGATATTTTCCATCACGTAGGCGCCAAACGACTGGGGTAAAGAAAACTGACGCTTGTCTTCCGGCTTCAGCTTCTGGTCTTTATTGGTCTTGCTGAACAGAATGTCGTAGAAGCCCCATTGGGGCGCCGTGAGCACGCCCGGGATACCCATCTCTCCGCGCATCGCTATGTCCGCCAATCGCACAGCTCGGGACGTTGCATCTCCCGCCGCCCAGGATTTGCGGGAACCGGCGTTTGGCGCGTGCCGATAGGTTCTCAGCGCCTGGCCATCCACCCAGGCATGGGACAAGGCGGACAGCATCTGATCGCGGCTCGCGCCCATGAGTTTTGCGGTAACAGCGGTTGAAGCCACCTTGACGAGCACAACGTGGTCCAGCCCCACCCGGTTAAACGAGTTCTCAAGCGCAAGCACCCCCTGGATCTCATGGGCCATAATCATCGCTTCCAGGACATCCCGCATGGTCAGGGGCGCCTTGCCCTCTGCTACCCGTTTCTGGGAAAGATGATCCGCGACGGCCAGTATGCCCCCCAGGTTGTCCGAGGGATGCCCCCACTCTGCCGCCAACCAGGTATCGTTGTAGTCCAGCCAGCGCACAATGCAGCCAATATCCCAGGCAGCCTTTACCGGGTCCAGCCTGTAAGGCGTTCCCGGAACGCGCGCACCGTTGGGTACCACGGTGCCCTCCACGATCGGCCCGAGGTGCTTGGTGCATTCGGGAAAACGCAGGGCCAGAAGGCCGCAACCAATAGTATCCATCAGGCAGTTGCGCGCCGTATTCCACGCCTCTTTGCTCTTTATACGGTAGTTGAGCGCATAGTCTGCGATTGCCTGCAGCACGTCGTCATAATCAGGGCGAATGTTTTGATCTACGTTGGTGCTCATGGCGAGTCCTCTATTGGTTTTGGACCTCGGAGAGGTGTCAGGAACGGAAAGAAGTCGTGCCAAACAGGTTAGTACATCGCGCCAGCCGGGATACAGCCGTCCAGTTCTTAAGCGTTGACTTTTTATACACTTTTCTCACCGGCGCCAGTGACTAGAACAGCCAATAAACAGCAACCAGCTGTTTTGAAACATAAACATTCTAACTGGTTCTTTTCTTGCTATTACCGCAGTCCGGAGACCACTCTGCAGGAAATGTAGGGTGAATATGGACATCTGTGAAAACGCAAGGAGAAGGAAGTATGAAAGGATTTAACCGCAAGGTAGTCATTGGCCTGGGACTGGCCGCTGCAATGGCTGGGAACGCTTACGCAGCCCCCATCGTAAACGTCGTCAACTCTGACGGCGACCTCTACAACACCGAAATGCTGACCGGGTATTCAACCGACGGCTCGCTGATGGACGGCATGGAAGTCACTACTTGCTTTGCCAGCGCGGCCTGTGAAACCGTGGCATTTGACGGTACGGTCGGCAGCTCTTCCTACGGCGAAGCCATCGGTAGTGGCTGGAGCTTGTCTATCAATGGAGACACCTACAGCTCCCCGTTTACCTTCAATTCCGTTCAAGACGTCACCAGCATCGTGTTGAACGGGCGTCCTGGCAACACGATTTTCGACATTCTCGGTGGTGATTTCCGTTCACCAGACTCCGCACAGGGCAAGCCATTCCAGCTTTCCAACTCGGGCGATTTGGCGGACGGCACAACTGTGAACGTGGAATACTCTGACAAGCTGTCTCTCGATGGCGTGTTCTATGACGACCTGTTCACAACCATGGCAATCGATTTTGGTGGCAGCCTGTTCTCAGGCATGTTCAGTTTCCTGTCGGATACTGACAACAACAACTTTGCAGCTGGCAGCCCGATCACTCCGACCAACCCGGTTCCAGAGCCCGGCACCCTGGCGCTGTTGGGCCTCGGCGCCCTGGGCTTTGGCCTGCGTCGCCGTAGTATCAAGGCGTAAGCCTTCTTGTCGGATTAAGGCCCCTATAGGCCTTAATCCGACACCCCCAATTGCAAGATGGCCAATAGATAACCGACGACAGTAAACGTCACCGATCCAACAGGTCGTCTATTTCAACCTCCAAAGCTTTCGCGAGTGCACTAAGAACCTTTGTTGAACCGGTTTTGGCACCAGCCTCAATTTGTGAGACGTATGATTTTCCAATACCGGCTTCAATTCCTAATAGCTCCTGAGTGAAGCCGCGATATTCCCTCCAAACCTTCAGAGGGTGCTCTTCTCCCAATACGAGACGCCTGGCGATAGCCGCAGGAATGCATTCGTCCTCTCCAGCCAAAAGTTCCGCCTTAGCGGCATCAGCATCCTGAGTATCACGCGCATCCTGTGCCATCTCAAGCAGTTCCTGATACTCCGCATAGGGAATGACTGCGTATTCAGGTTTTCCTGACTTTTCAATGATCTGTACGCTCATTTGTAAACATCTCCCCTGGCGCCAACTTTCAGTACCAGTAAAATCAGTTCGCCATTATCAAAACTGCAGATCGCCCTGTACCCACCCTGACGAAGGCGCCAATATGGCTTCCCTTTCATGGGCTTCCAGTCGCCATGATAATTCTCAGGATCCAGAGCAATCGCTTCGAGTTCGGACATTATCCGTTCTGCTATCGGCCTTGGAGCCTTCCTCAACGCTTTGAGTGCGGATTTTTTGTATTTCACGAAGTACATAGGGAGAGTTTACGGCCAGGTTTACTGACAGTCAACATTAGAGCGTTTTAGCTCTCGGATGTTCTGAGCTTCCCCATTAGAAACTATCTCTTGGCACCCTCACCCAACCTTCCATAAGCACTCGCGCACTGCGGCTCATGATGGCCTTGGTGGCAGTCCACTGCCCGTTGACCAGGCTGGCTTCCGCACCGACCTGCAAGGTGCCGGATGGATGGCCGAAGGTCACGGAGGTCCTGTCGCCACCTCCGGCGGCGAGGTTGACCAGGGTTCCCGGTACCGCCGCCGCCGTGGCGATGGCGACAGCCGCAGTACCCATCATCGCGTGGTGGAGCTTACCCATGGAAAGGGCCCGCACCAGCACGTCCACATCCCCTGCCCCAATGGCTTTGCCACTGGAAGACACATAGGCAGAAGGCTTTGCCACAAACGCCACCTTGGGCGTGTGCTGGCGGCTGGCGGCCTCTTCCACGGACTGAATCAGTCCCATTTTGACAGCACCGTGGGCGCGGATGGTTTCAAACATCGCCAGGGCCTCGGGATTGCTGTTGATATCGTCCTGCAGTTCCGTGCCCTTGTAGCCAATGTCTTCTGCATTCAGGAAGATGGTGGGAATGCCGGCATTGATCATGGTGGCCTTGAGGGTGCCAACACCGGGTACGTCCAGGTCGTCCACCAGGTTGCCGGTGGGGAACATGGCGCCTTCGCCATCGGCGGGGTCCATGAATTCCACCTGGACTTCGGCAGCCGGGAAGGTCACGCCGTCCAGTTCGAAATCACCGGTTTCCTGCACTTCACCATTGGTGATGGGAATGCGGGCAACGATGGTTTTCCGGATGTTGGCCTGCCAGATGCGAACCGTGGCAATACCGTTTTCCGGAATGCGCTCTTGAGCGACGAAACCACCATTGATGGCAAATGCGCCGACGGCGGCGGTCAGGTTGCCGCAGTTCCCGCTCCAGTCGACGAACGGCTTGTCGATGGACACCTGACCGAAGAGGTAGTCCACGTCGTGGTCCGGTTGCGTCGGCTCGGCCAGGATCACGGTTTTGCTGGTGCTGGAGGTGGCTCCGCCCATGCCGTCGATCTGCTTCTGGTAAGGGTCCGGGCTGCCAATCACACGCAGCAGAAGGTTATCCCGGGCTTTGCCCGGGACTTGTGCCGCTTCCGGCAGATCCTTCAGCCGAAAGAACACGCCTTTGCTGGTGCCGCCACGCATGTAGGTGGCGGGAACTTTTATCTGGGGCGCGTGGGTCATGCGGCGCCCTCCGATTGCAGGAAGTCCTCGGCAAAGCGCTGAAGCACGCCACCAGCACTATAGATAGACACTTCTTCCGCTGTATCCAGACGACAGATCACGGGCACACGCTCGGTGCTGCCATTGTTGCGATGGATAACCAGAGTGAGTTGCGCACGCGGTGCAGCAGTGCCCTCTACATCATAGGTTTCAGTACCATCAATACCCAGGGTTTGCCGCGTGGTGCCTTCCTCGAACTGCAGGGGCATAACGCCCATGCCGACGAGATTGGTACGGTGGATGCGCTCAAAGCCTTCGGCAACGATGGCTTCCACACCCGCCAGGGCCACGCCCTTGGCCGCCCAGTCGCGGGAGGAACCCTGACCATAGTCGGCGCCAGCGATGATGATCAGTGGCTGCTTCCGCTCCATGTAGGTTTCGATGGCTTCCCACATGCGGGTGACCTTGCCTTCCGGCTCAACCCTCGCCAGGGAGCCCTGCTTCACCTTGCCATTCTCGTCCCGGACCATTTCATTGAACAGTTTCGGGTTGGCAAACGTGGCGCGCTGAGCCGTCAGGTGATCGCCCCGATGGGTGGCGTAGGAGTTGAAGTCTTCCTCCGGCACGCCCATTTTATGCAGGTATTCACCGGCTGCGCTGTCCATCAGGATGGCATTGGACGGCGACAGGTGGTCGGTGGTGATGTTGTCCGGCAACACCGCCAGCGGGCGCATACCCTTGAGGGTTTTCTCGCCTACCATGCCACCTTCCCAGTACGGCGGGCGACGAATGTAGGTGCTCTGGGGGCGCCAGTCGTAGTT
>TARA_R100000306_G_C4382563_1_pt1 | contig 58667 bp, 48 predicted proteins | sample TARA_R100000306 | Tara Oceans TARA_R100000306 (sample SAMEA2620824) | marine metagenome | biome: marine biome (ENVO:00000447); feature: mesopelagic zone (ENVO:00000213); material: "saline water (ENVO:00002010), including plankton (ENVO:xxxxxxxx)" | depth 1000 m | reverse complement strand
GCGGAGCGTCTTCAGCTCTTTGACGTCGGAGACCTGCATGCCATCTTGCAATCTTTTTGGGGGGCGGCAGGCGCTAGCTATTTAAGGATGACCTTCCCCTACAAATCAGTCCAAGCGATAGACATTCAATTTCCCTGTTGTATCAACCGCCATCAACCGGCTGCCGTCCGAGTTTGCGTCAAAAATACGAGTCACGCTTGGAGCATTTAGCATAGACTTCAGCTTGATAGAGGATGGATCTGCAATGTCTAGAACCAATATTGCCTTTGACGCGTCACTGTAGAGAAAAGCGGATACGTCGCGAACGACGATATTGGATTGATCCTCAATAGCGCCCACCAAGCAATTGTCCTCTGTAGCTGGGGAACAAACCTTAAGAGGCGGGATGGTCAGTCTGTCTAGTATAAGTGGATTGCGGCGATCGCTAATATCGAAAGTTGCCACTTCGTTACCTCTCAGGACTGCCACGGCAACTCTGCTTCCAGCTCCCTGGTAATCCATATCAACAACAGAATATGGAAAATCAATTTCCTCGCGGAGGGCTGATTGTGGATAATAATAGAGCAACTGGTCTGTTTCCCTTGTGAAGTCTTTATATACCACACCATAGAACTCGCCCTCTCCGAGTGAGGAAAGTTCGACCCTTTCCATCGTTTCAACGCTTAACAACGGATATGTTTGAAAATCTGTTACCCTTGGAAGCGCTGGGTCTTCGACGTTAACGAAATAGATCGAATGCCCTCCGCCCTCACAGCGAAAGTGACCGCATGAATCCGGCTGTTTAAGAACTTTCACAACGAGAAAATCGCCACTGACGTTACAATCACTCACAGATTCCATTTTGAAGGGAGCTCCCGGCTGTGCTTCCACAAATTCTTCTTCAGATATGATGGTAGTGACCGGCCGATAAATTGAACCGATTTCTACATCTTCAATACAACTGTAAATGAGTCCGCTCTGCTCTGTGGATCTGTTCATCACCATCCGACCGTCTACCAGATTTTCGTCTGAGCTAAATAAAGTGGTCGATATCTCATCAGCGCCTTCCAAACGGTGACTGACTAGAACCATATCATCTTGGGTGTATTGCGCGTCTACGACAGAACCCTCGGTGATAAAGTCGGAATGCAATACGCCTATTTTCTCGAGCTGTTCGTCACTGGGGTCGCTGGCGTCGTCCCCGCACGCCCCTACCATGCTTATGATGAAAGCCAGGGACACGGAATAGGCGAATCTGTAAGAGGCGCGATGCTGCATATGTGTTCTCACTAAAGGTGTGACTGGCGCTCTCATTTGGCTGATGAGCTTGTTTTACGTTGGCGGAGGCGGAGGCGCAGCCTCCTGTATAAGTTAGCCGATCGAAAAACATTAAGTAGAAGATATTTGTGGAAAGGGTCGATGCCCTGCACCTGCTTGACGCTCTCCGTCCATTGCACGCGCTTCACGTATTGCAGAACTTCAAAGCGAGAACGCTTGTGATATGCGCTTTTTAAGATTGTCGAAGCTGAAGGAACGTTTTGTCTGTCAAAGTTGGCGCCGTAGCCGAGCCCATCCTGTTGGGGCATAGAGAGAAAAGCTCTAACCAAATCATTTGAGGGTGAAGACGCGAGGTTTCCCCAAACCGCCATGCTCTTCGAGTGAAGTTGCTCTGCTGTGAGAGACAGCATTCTGATGGGCTCGGCGAAGGCTTTGGCTGCAGATACAACTCCAGCCTGAAAGCCTGGAATAAATGACGCCTCTGGGCTGGCGTGAGTAGCATTAGGTTGGCGCTTGGGTAAAATCACGCCCTCCGCGTCTTCGAAATAGCTCATGACGGAGCCACTCTCTGGAGTACAAAGAAACTCAAGCGCCGCGAAAGATTCGTACAGTCTGCTGTATTCGATAGATTGACGTTCATCAAAGCCATAGGCAACTTTTGTGACGTTCTCTGGCTGAGGGTTGATAAACTTCCGAATTCCGAGATACACGCAGGTAAATTCGGTTGAGGGGACTAATTTGGCGATATTATCAGCTATCGTCCCGCGCCAGCCCACATCGATAAGAGCTGCTCTGTCGACAGACGTTAGGCCTTTTTGTTCAAGATATTTTGCGAGCAGCTTCTTGTTTTGCTTAACCGCCTCCACCGCTGCCTCATGAAATTGGGTGTCCTCAAAAAGGGCCAGCAGGCGCTGATCCTCTGCGGGATTTGGAATCACTTCCCCTTTGGTAAAGCCTAGTGTTGCAATAAGTGAGGAGAAATGTTCAATGTTTAGGCCGACGAGCTCGAAAAGACCCTGTAGACCCTGGACAGAGTGCAGTCGCCAGATATTCATAAACTCATCGACGTTGATCGAGTCAAGCAATGCGGGATAGGTCGACAGTCTGCTCACTTCAAGTAGTTCGATTTGTGGCAGCGGCAAGCCGGCAAAGGTCCGATCGGGGAAGGTGGCTTCGAAAACCTGCTGGAAAAACTCGCCTTCCCTCGTTAGGAAATAAATTACGTCGACATTATTCGCGAGCGCTTTTTCGGCAACGAACAATGCAAATCCTATGAAAAGTTCTGCCGCTCGATAACCTGCTAAAGCTGTTTCCTCAGCGGGAGATGAATCTGGCTCAAGCTTGTGCGCCGGGAATCTAAAGGACTGGGGAAAATTAAGAAAAACCTCTTCTTTCTTAAGCCTTGCCGAATGCCCTCTCTCTGGCTCATAGTGGATTGTAGTAATACCGTACCGCTTAGCCGACTCAATATCCGAATAGAAGTTATCGCCAATATGTAGGTGGTCGCCTGGCGCCACATTGAACCTTTCATGTACAAACTCGTAGAATCTTCCGGAGCGCTTATTCAAGCCATGGTCGCACGAAACAAAACCGCTGCTGAAGTAATTCGCTAATCCTTTCGCCTCCAATAGGCGTTGGATTATTTCAGCACCAATATAGAAATCGGAGAGATAGACGAACTGTTCGGCCTCTATTTCGCTCAGGAGTTGTAGGATATCCTCGTCAACGTAGGAATATTCGAGCTCGAACAGGAACTCCTGGTTTACGACGCAGTCGATATCCGTCGCAGGCAGAGTGTCTTCCGGCCTCTGCAGCGCCCTTGCAAGCCACAGCCTCACTACATCGGCGATAGCGTACTCGTTGTCATGCCCCTGTGCTACAGCAGCTTCAGCGAGCTCGCTTTCAACTTGCAGGCGTTGTTCATATAGTTGATCTGGGGAAAGCGACTGGGGCTTCTTTCCAATACCAAATCGGTAGTAACAGTATAGCGCCGTGTGCTTCTTGACGAATTCCGGATGACATTTTCGCCGAAGGAGGGTGTCCCAAATGTCTACCGTGACAAGTTTATACATCTGTCAGTAGACCTTTTTGGCTGGCGATATAATTTCCATAACCGCTTCTATCCCTTTAAATATGCGGAATAGCCCAGGCGGTAGACGAGCGGCCATCTGGGAAATCTTATGCCTAGGCATCGTCCGTACCTTTATTTCCAGGCGCAGCCTTTCTTCCGCTTCGTATTTTTGAAAAGAGGCTTTGGTTGCTTCTTCGAACACAGCTCTGTCGACCATGGGGCCTGAACTTACCTTAAGTACCCATTCCGCAAACTGAGCAGAAGCAGACTCCCAGGAAGGCCATTCGGCAGCCGTCTTTAGTGCACCTTCCTTGAGCTGCTTCAAGATGCTTGGTTCAGAGATGAGCTGCCGAATGGCGGCTACAGCGCCCTCCAAATCACCAGTTCGCACAACTCTGGCATTGTCGCCATCCACTATATACTCATCATGCCCAGTAACATCGAAGACGACAGCCGTTCCGCCACAATGAAACATTTCAAGTGGTGGGCCGAACATCCCTTCGACCGTGCTCAGCTTAATTAATACATCGCATGACCTGTAGATATCAGCTGTCTTCGCCATATGGACTCTAGAGAAGACTTTTCTTACGTTAGGAAGCCACTTGAACGGTATAGGTGTTCCTGTAAGCACCCAGATATCCTGAGCCCCTGCTTCGCGTGCAAGCTTGACTGCCAGGGCCGTATTTTTGAATCTAACCCCGAAATGTCCTTCAACTAAAATACGAGGTTGTTTGAGAGCAATTCCATTGCGCCCAGGTGAACGGGGATGATAGATATCCTTTCGGATCCCGTTTTTAATGAGCGCAGCTGTGTGTCCATGCTCCGCCGCAAGATACTCCCTAATCCAGGTGGCTTCGGTCGCATAGCTTAACGGGAATTTATAGGTTGACTCGACAAGCTCTCTCAGAGGCTTTTCTTCCTCCGGGTAGAACTTGGTCTCGATTGATTGGACGAAATAGGCATAATGCGTGGCAGAAAAATTGTGTAGTTCAAACACTGTTTTCCACCAAGTGGCTATTACTAAGTCGAAGCTACTACTTTTAGCGGCCTCAATGGGAACACACTCAAGCTCTAACGCCTCGTCATGCCAGGCTCGAGTGCTGTCGTCGAATGCTTCTTGAATTGCAAGAGTTACATCATGGCCCGCCTTCTTGAGAAAGCTGGCATGCTGTAGGATCACATAGGTGCCTCCACTAATCGCAATCGATCCTACCAAAAAACAAATCTTCATTTCTGAAGTCCTCGTGCAAGAGCGTATAAACGGGCGACGAATCTGAAAGAATTATCGTGTACCGTCTTGTAGGGCCAGAAACCTAGTTCGCCTTTCACCTTTCCGTTAAACAGGCGCACGACAAACGTCAGTCGCGAGATCAAAGACCGCTCACGCTTGGAGATAAAAGTAGAGCGTTCAAAGACGCCGAAATTTTCTACGTGGAAGACAGAGGAGAACCACTGAAGTTCCGCCTGCCGGGGCCTGAAAACCATGCGTGCGTGCATGCGAGCAACTAGGGCGTCGAAATAATGGAGTTCGGAAGTGGGTCGCTCGCGAAGGACATGACAAAGTTCTTCAAATCTCCGAACCATGTGCCGCTGGACCGGCATTATTTTGTCGCGGACAAGCAACTCTTCTTCGAACTCTCCAATCACAGGCTGAGCCCCATCTTCGTTAATTTGGTAGGAAGCGACGGACCCATGGTCGGCAGCTAACACGACCTCGAAGACCGCTCTGTTTTCGTTAAAGATACCAAATTTTTTGGACTTTCCATCTACAGATGAGAACAGCAAACCCTTCTTGATATTCCAAGCGCTTGCACTGCCCTCTGCGACTAAACCAACATACATTCCGGTAAGCTTTATCTGTGGCTTAACATCGCTGTTGCGGAACAAATTCGCTAAGTTGTCCTGAATGGTGCCCTTCCACCCAACATCCACGACCAAAATATGCTCCGGCAGGGCTCCTCCAGAAAGCGCCCTCAGATAACTTAAGAAAGCTGCTTGCCGGTGCCTACGCTCCTCTTCATAGAGCTTCTGAAAGGCAGGCGAAGCAATCATCCGCCGAAATATCGTGCTGGATGGAAAGTCTGTAATTCGAATGTTGAGATCTTCTGGAGAAAGACCCAGCTCATTTCCGAGGGAAGGAAGCGATTTTTCGAGCCCTAAGCTCGACAGGAACTCACTAGCCGAGATATGTATATACTGCCTGAACAGCGTGTCAAAAGTTTCCTCCCCAAGCGGAGCAAGGGATGGTAATAATGTGGAGCGCCTCGACACAAGCAGGTACTTTGACTCGATTGGCTTCAGCCCCAAAATGCTCTGATATAGATTAAACATCTCCATGAGAGGCTGGCCTTCGCGCGCCAAGAAATAGACAGAGGTTGCACCGGCGCAACGAAGTTCCTCATATAGACTCTTCATAAATGACAACAACGAAAGCGAAAGTTCAGGGAACACGTCGTCATCGCTCTTCGCTTGGAGGATGCGCTCAAAATCAAGAGAGACCGAGCTGGAATTCAGCGCTGCAATTGTAGCTTTACTCATCAATTAGCTCCGAAGAGCTTTCGCACTCGGCTTTTAACACGGACGGAGAGCCGCTCTTGCTGTCGCTTCTGTTCCTCTGCAAATTCCCGCTCCCGCTCCTCGATAGTTCGCCTTTGGGATTGAATAACCTCATCCCTTTCTTTGATCATAGCTTCCATCTTTTCCACGACGAGCCACCGATCCTCTAACATCTTAGCCTGGCTCGCAATAACCTCATTCAACTGCTCTATTCTGGGCTGTTGCTGTAGAATCGCATGCTGTCTAGCTATTATTTCATCCCGCTCCTGAATTAGTAGCTCTTGAGAATGTAAAGCCTGGGCCCGCTCAAGAATTAGCCACTTCCAGTTCTGCTCTGCATGACGAGCCAGCTGATTCGCTGGGCGTTCGAACCGCTCGGATGACCATCTCAGCGCACGGACGCACCTGACAGCTGAATCCAGAAACTCTACGCCAACGATGATTGGGAATTGTTGGGGGTATTCAATATCGCCCAAAAACTCTGTCGCCGATGATTGTACAAGACTGAAAGCTCTTTCAACTCCGCGCTTCCAGTGTGCACGGGCCTGTAACAAGTCATCGTTGGAGGCAGCAATACAGCCTGCTTCGTAGGCGGCATCAACGATTTTGGTCCCGAGAGAGGGGTGGAAGTCGCTAATATCGCTTGAGCTCACGGAAGTGAGGCAGGCAAGCGCTTCTTTGCGATCTCCTTTCGACAGAAGCAACTGACCCAATAGATAGGAAAGCGATATTTGCCACCGCTTCTGATGAGGGCTCATGCGGATGCGTGCTAAAACCTCATGCAGCCGTTGTATGGCTGCTTCAACGACTGAAGCCTGCGGATTGGGCTGTGCAATTAACTGATAGCCCTGCACGGCTAGTGCTGCGGCTTCATCAGCGAAACCATGGTTATCGCTATTCGAAAGCACCTCTTCTGCGATAATTTTCAACACACTTGCGTTTCGTATTCGGAAGGGGAACTCCACCATCGAGCGCACTAGCCACGGGTTTCGATAAGCAGCTTCAAACTCAAGCAGTTTTGGCGGATTATGGCTTTCACCATATACGGTCTCACGGTAGGAAAGATGCGCCTTAACCGGATCTTTAACCGCCGTGATAAGCCACCACTCGCTATCAGGTAGGTCCTGGGCATCTTCCGAAAGCTTTCGGAATTTTCGGGGCCGTGGTTTCCAGGTGTCCCCCTCAAGTCGCACCTTACAGCCGCTGGCGATCTGCTGGTAAATATCTTCTATCAGGAAATGCTCAGCTACTTCCTCTTTCAATCTCGGAAGTGTATAGACATGATAGTGATAGGGGTTCGGATCTTCGCCCGTCTCATCACTCCAGTCGTTCGGCACGCTCGCCAGGAGACGGCCGCCGGGAGAGAGAAGACGATGAAATTCTGCCAATAATGCTTTTGGATCCTTGACATGCTCAAGCGTTTCGAAGGACGTGATAAAGTCGAAATGGCCGTCTGGGAACTGCGCCAGGCACTCTGGTAAGAACCCCTCCTCGTACTTCAGCCGTTCTAGTCCTTCACTGAAATTCGCTGAGGCATAGCGGATTGCGTACTCGCTTCCGTCGATACCCACTATCTCAGCCGCTTCGCTGAGATGACGCAGTAAATGCCCGCCGTAGCCTAAACCACAAGCAGCGTCTAATACCCGGTCACCCGTTCTGATGTATCCAGCCGCCCATCGGTAGCGTACCAAGTGCGCATCCGATCGCTCGCCCACCTCGCGCAGCATATCCATGTGAAGATCGCGCTCTTCAGCGAGCGCCTCAAGTGGATATGTTGCGACTGCGTTAGCAGGAATCTTCTCGAGGAGAATCTGCAGCCTTCCCCAGTCATGCTGAAGAGTTTCATATGAGCCTTCCGTCAAGTACTCCGGATGCTTTCGCCAACCTGCCAGCAGGCACTGCTCCTCCCACCAACTTCGGTCTTGCGTTATAGTCTGGGGTGTCGGGTTTCTATCGTCATTACGTGAAAAGATGAGGATGCAAGACTTTCTGGCGATGCGCTGCATTTCCCGTAAAGCCACTCCTACATCGTTTTCATTCAGAAAATGCAAAACATCGCGGGCAACTACTGTATCGAAGGATGAATCTTCGAACGGAAGCTGCAAAACCGATGCTTCAGAAAAACGTCCGGGCACCATGGCCGATGCTTGGTTTACTGCGACCGAGGAAATGTCCACCCCATGGGCATCAGCTCCCCCCATAATGAGGGCGCGAACCAGCTGACCACGGCCTGCGCCGACGTCAAGAACCCTTCCGTACCCCCCGATCCGAATGATCTCTTTTGCGTCGCTTGCCAGGTTCGCGGACGGCGCTAGTTCAGGCGCCTTCTGCCAGAAATCATCAAACAGGTTTTTTAAGTCAATGCTTTTATTCATTCGACATACAGCTCGTTGCTTTCATTTCCAAATCTGCCACCCCGCCGAAAAAATTCTCATCCCGGTTCACAAGTACCTGGAAGAAAGCAGCTTCGTCTCGCCAATGGAGAATACGTTGGTTCATGTAGTCAGGGGTGGCTTCGTAAGAGATGGTAGATTGGATTTCGTACAGATTTACGCCTAGCCTGCACACACAGGTAAATTGCACCCGGAAACGCTGCCCTGCGCCAAAAGACTTATCCCAGAACGTGTCAGCTTCTGGATTAGAGGCTAGTTTTTTCATATCTTGATTCAACGTGCCCCAAGAATAGATTTTAACGCCTTCCTTGTTTCGAATTCTCAACCCGACATTCAATTTTGTGAGAGCTATTGTCGAGCAACATTCCACTTCGATACATATGAGCTCTCCGGGATAGAAGACGTTGCACGCCTCTCCTTCGGCATTCAAGGTCCTCACTAGGAGCACCTTCGCGGCCGCATCTCCGAATTCATTCGCTTTAAGCGCATATCCTAAATCAGTCGCCGATGAGACTGAGGGATGATCCGTTGCACCCTCTTTTGATTCGCTGTGGACTGACTCCAAGGGTTGGTTTTCGTGAGATACAACCTCGCCCGCACGCGCGATTTCAGCCGTGAGACTAGAGAAATACAGTGCCTCTTCTTGATGTAGTTGTTTGCGATACTCGAGTACCACCTCCGAACTGAGGCCTTGCTTTACTAGTCGACCCTCTTTGAGGAGGATGGCTCTGTTTGTAAGGGTTCGGACGCTTTCCTGGTCGTGTGAAACGAAGAGCAGAGTAACTCCATCGCTGTGCAACTTTTCAATTCTCTGAAAGCATCGCTTTTGAAAGAGGGCGTCTCCAACAGCTAGCGCCTCATCAACTATAAGAATATCCGGCTCAATCTGCACCTGAACGGCAAAAGCAAGTCTGACAAGCATGCCGCTGGAATAGGTTTTGACCTGCTGCTCCAAGTGCTGACCGATGTCCGCAAAACTGGCAATCTTATCGAACTTTTCGTCTATCTGCTCTTTCGACAGCCCTAGGAGCGCTCCGTTTAAATAAACGTTTTCACGCCCCGTGAACTCGGGGTTGAAGCCCGACCCAAGTTCCAGAAGAGCTGCTATCCGTCCATTCGTCACAGCCGTTCCAGTTGTTGGCGAAAGGATGCCCGTCACTATCTGCAGCAAGGTGCTTTTCCCGGACCCATTTCTGCCGATTATGCCAACCGACTCACCTTTCGCTATCTCGAAATTGATATCGTCTAACGCCCAGAACTCTTTATAGAAATTTTTGGGTTGACGTCCGGCCATGCGGTTCAGTCGAGGGAGGAAAAACTGTTTCAATCGATCGTGGGGCCGATCGTACAGCTCATAACGCTTGCTCACATTGCTGACACTAATGGATAGCTGTTCATCAAAGGACATCGGCAAAGCCCTTGCGCGTTTTCTGGAACCAGTACAACCCTGCCATGGCGACGAAAGCGCTCGCCGCAGTATCAAGCATCAAGCGTGGGAGAGAGGGCAAATTTCCCCAGATCAATACTGCTCTTGTATCCTCAACAGCAAGTGTTAGCGGATTCAATACCAACCAGCTCTGCATGGGCTCTGGGAGCGCAGAGAGAGGGAAAAAAATCGGAGACAGGAAGAGTAAAGCTGTGGTTATCATCGCTATGATATGAGACACGTCTCGTATATAAACTCCAATTGACGCTAGAAACCATGATACCCCTAAGGCTTTTAGTAGCAGTGGCAGAATGACTAGAGGAAAGAAGAGAGACGTGACAGGCGGAAGCCCCTCAAGAATCAGATAGAAGCCTACCCAAATGCCAAGGGCGATGCTTAGGTTGATTAATGAGGACCCGAGACTCACTAGGGATAACACATGGACAGGAAATATGATTTTCTTGACGTAGTTGGGATTGTTGGTGACTAATGCTGGTGATTTATTCACTATCTCGGCGAAAAAATTAAATATCATTAGGCCCGAGAATAGAATCACGGAAAAGCTCACCGGATCTTCTTGCTCCTGAGGCCATCGAGACTGAAAGATCAATCCGAAAACGAACGTGTATATCAGCAGCATCACGATCGGACTAATAAACGACCATAGCACTCCAAAAAAAGAGCCCCGATACCGCTCCGCCAAATCTCTTTTGACGAGCACCCAGATAAGGTCACGGTGCGGAAATAGCCGCATAGAAATATTCAATTTGGGAACCTTGGTTGGAGTGGAGAACAAATGAGTTGAGAGAACGAACGAGCCTCTAGGCTACCTTTTAAAACAACTCTTGATTCTGAGCTGGGGATATTTTCCTTCTTCAATCTCTCTCTTGATGCGGCTACGCTGACGCAGGACATAGGTAATGCGATCAAACGGGCGTCGAACTCCTGAAGACAGTGACACTTAAGAACTATGTCTTAGCCACGTCGATAGCCTCGCTAGCGCGTTTTCCGCTCGAGAACTATGAATCGTTCCGCTCGAGAACTATGAATTGTTATTGCCATCAAGGAGGCGAGATGATAACAGAAAAACCTAGCCACTCCACCGTCGCACTCTGGTTTGACTAGCAGCAGCAACGTCGCACTCTGGTTTGACTAGCAGCAGCACACGCGCTAGCTGGCCAAATCCTGCTTATCGATCCTCTTCCAGCATACTTTAACAGTGGAAGAAACAACAACCTCAGACTGTTTCAGGATAGGCAAAGCTGAGTCATGGAACGCTTGAGAGCAAAATACCCTTTACAAATTCTGTTTGTCTTGACCTAAACACCGGACTCCGCACACATTAGACCTTCGTCTACTAACGTTCCCCCCAAAACAAGGCAAAATGTGAGGATGACACCAGACCTCGCCCCCATAGAAGCCTTCATAGCTTCCCACCACCCCTTCTCCGAGCTCCCGCCCGAGTCACTCAGGGAACTTGCTCACGCCGTTCAAATTCTATACCGAACCGCGGGCGACCATGGCGACTTCCTCGATCCGGACAAGCCGCGGCTGTATATCATCCGCAAGGGTGCCATCGAGTTGAAGTCGAGCGACGGCAAGCTTATAGACAGGCTGGGGCCTGGCGCAAGCTTCGGATTTCCCTACCTCTTGACCGGGGAGATATCTGGCAATCAGATTATTGCGACCGAAGACATCCTGGTGTATGCAGTGCCGGCGAGCACATTTCACGCCCTGAGGCACCGTCATCCGGCTTTTGAGCGCTACTTTACCCAGGCGCTGGCGGCTCGCTTCCGCCTTCGTAACGACGATAGCGCGTATCGGGCGGTGCAGCGAATCTCTGAGGTCATGACAAGGCAATTGGTCGCCATCGATGCGGATGCAGCCATCAAGGATGCCGCGATCCTGATGACGGAAAAACGGGTGTCATCGGTGCTGGTCACGGAGGGCGAGCGTCTGGTCGGCATCGTCACTGATCGTGACCTGAGGGCCAGAGTGCTGGCCGTCTCAGGTGACCCGGGAGAAGCGATCAGCACGATCATGACCGTGCAGCCGGTGTCGGCCACCAGCGATATGTTCGTGCACGAAGCCGGCCTGCTCATGCTGCAGCACAATGTGCATCATCTGCCGGTGCTCGATGGTGAGCGTCCGATTGGAGTAATGAGTGCGTCGGACTTGTTGAGGGTACGTAATACCGACCCGCTCTACCTGGTGAGCAAGATTGCGAAGAGCAAAACGCTCAAGGAGCTCAAGGCGCATGCCTCTCAGACCCAGCGCCTGCTGTTCGAGCTGATCAGGGCCGATCTCACCGCGGAAAACATCGCGCAGATCTTCACCGGTATCAACGATGCCCTAACCCGCCGCTTGATAGAATTGGCTCAGGGTGACCTGGGTGAGGCGCCAGCAGATTTCTGCTGGCTCAGTTTTGGCTCTCAGGCGCGAATGGAGCAGCACGCGGGTTCGGATCAGGACAATGCGCTAGTGTATCTCCCGGCCGGGCCTGAAGCAGATATTGAGAGCACCAAAGCCTATTTCCTCAAGCTGGCGACCTTCGTCTGTCAAGGGCTGGATCAATGCGGCTTTCCGCTCTGCCTTGGCGATATCATGGCGAAGAATCCCAAGTGGTGCCTGTCTGTCGACCAGTGGGTTCAGGCTTTCGATGGCTGGATCGAGCAGCCCAGCCGCAAGGGCCTGATGCATAGCAGTATCTTCTACGACATCAGAGGCATCGCAGGCGACACCCATCTTTCCAGGCGGCTGCAGAGCCAGGTGCTGGCGAGGGCGCGAAAGCGGGATATCTTTCTGGCGCTCATGACGAAGAATGCGCTCAGCCGTAAGACGCCGCTGGGATTCTTCAAGCAATTTGCCGTTACGCGAAGTGGTCAGAACGAAGCGACGCTTGACCTCAAGCATTTCGGCCTGAGCCTGATCACGGATATCGCTCGGGTTTATGCGCTGAGTGCGGCTCTCCCCGAAACCGCTACCCCCGCGCGTCTGCGAGCTTGCGCAGCAGCTGGTGTGCTGAATCAGGATGATGCCAACAACCTGCTGGACGCCTTCGAGTTCATCTGCCACCTACGTCTGCGTAATCAGCTGGACCAGCTCGAGGCCGGTCAGCAGCCTGACAATATGCTCGACCCGAAAGTGCTCAGCAGTCTGCAGCGGAATCACCTCAAGGCTGTGTTTCGCCTGATCGACCGGGCCCAACGCGGTCTCGAGCAGCGCTTCAGCCGAGGGTTGGTGTAGTCATGGGTCTGTTGCAGCGTCTTTTTGGCGGCCCGGGTGCCGGCTTCGAGCGACCATGGCTCGAATACCCGCTGCTGGCAGTCGATCTGGAGATGAACTCGCTTGATCCGGAGACTGGTGCGATCGTGAGCATTGGCGCCGTGGGTATAGAAGATGGCGAGGTCTGTCTATCGACGGCGAGTCATTGGCTGATTGAGGCGACTGAAAGCGTCGGCGAGAGCGCCATCATACACGGCATCACCGACACCGAGCGCCGCAGTGGCGTGACATTGGCTCAGGCGCTGACAGAGCTGCAGGCCGTAGCAGCCGATCATGTCCTCATTTTTCACCATGCCTTTCTTGATCTCCGCTTCCTGGAAGCAGCCCTCGATCGTCTTGGGTTGCAACCGCTGGATGCGCCGCATATCGACACGATGAAGCTCGAGCAGCGACGTCTCGAGCGCTCGGGCCAGCCGCTGCCCCACGATTCGCTGCTGCTGAGTCAGTGTCGCCAGCGCTACGACCTGCCGGTTTACCCGGCGCATAATGCCCTGCACGATGCGCTCAGTACCGCTGAGCTGGCCATTGTGCAGTTTCGCCAGATGAGCGGTTCCAAGCCCCTGCCCCTGTCGAGCTTTGTCGAGCGCGCCCGCCCCCTGTAGACTGAGCCGCAACGAAAGCCCTTTCTCCTTTTTCCGGACCTCATGAATGATTGTCGACTTTTCCGATCTCAGTAGCGCACGCGTCTATCAATGGATGACTCAGAGCGTGATCCCACGACCCATCGCCTGGGTGCTCTCGAGCAATGCCGAGGGTGCTGCCGACCCCTACAATCTGGCGCCATTTTCCTATTTCACCGCTGTGTCCAGCGCGCCGCCCACTGTCATCTTTTCAGCGGGCCGAAAGAGCGAAGACGCTTTCAAGGACAGCTATGTCAACGTGAGTGAACGAAGGCACTGTGTCATCAACATCGCTTCGGCGGGGCAAATGGCGGCGGTGACCGAAACCTCGCGCACCCTGCCCTATGGCGAGTCCGAGCTGAGTAGAGCGGGGCTGGAACTGACTGATTTCGAGGGTTTTCACCTACCAAGAGTCGCAGGCTCTCCGATCGCATTTGCTTGCGAATACCTGCAGACCATCGAAGTGGGCCCTAGCCCGCAAATGCTGGTCTTGTGTGAAGTCAAACAGCTGTATGTGGATAACGCTGTGATGACGGTGGACGACAAGGGTCGGCCGCTGATCGATGCCCTGAAAGCTGACCCGCTGTGCCGGCTTGGTGGCGGTCAGTATGCCTCACTCGGCGAGGTATTTACGCTCCCGAGACCAAGCTGATTGACACTCAGGCCTTCCCTTGCTGGCGGCGGCAAATCAGCTCGTGCAGCGCTTCGGCAGACATTGGTTTACCAATCAGAAAGCCCTGTCCGTAATCACAGCCGAGCGCACGAAGATATTCGAACTGCTCGATGGTCTCTACTCCTTCAGCTATGACCTCCAGGCCAAGTGAATGTGCCATATCGATAATGGCCTGGACGACTACCGGGTCGGCGACCGCACTGCCTGCACCACAGATGAAACTTGTATCAATCTTCAGTCGCTGCACCGGCAGGCTCTTCAGATGTCTTGGCGAAGAATAGCCGGTGCCGTAGTCGTCGATTGCAATATGGAATCCAACTCGACCGATCGCCTGCAGCAGTGCAATTCTCTCGGCATCAGCGTCCAGAAAGTTGGCCTCGGCAAGGTCAAGTTCTATGCGTCGCGGATCGATCCCGGCTCGCTCGATACGCTGCTCGAGATCGTTGAGAAAGTTCGGTAAGTTCAGCTCCCTGGATGAGATGTTTACGGCAATGGACAGAGCCGGTACGCCTCCACGGTCCCAGGTCTTGATTTGTTCGCATACCTGCTGTGACACCCACTGGCCAAGTTCGACGATCAGCCCTGTCTTGCTGGCGGTCGTGATGAACTTGTCTGCTTCCAGGAGATGGCCGTCTATCTGCTTCAACCGAAGCAGTGCTTCAGCCCCCACTATCTGTTTGTCGCTAAACCTGAACTGGGGCTGGTAAAGCAGCTGAATTCGCCGTTCGGCGATGGCGAGCCGTAGCTGGTGCTCGATGTCGACATGTCGCTGCAGTTGACTCTGGATGGCCGGGGAGAAATGCAGATAACTGTTTTGCTCACCTGCTTTCTTTACTTCATACAAGGCTGCGTCCGCCTGCTGCATCAATTCGATACGCGAGCTTGCACTTCCAGGAAAGCTTGCAATGCCTATGTTGGCCGAGACCACCAATGACTGATGCTCGACCTTGATGGGCACACTCATCGCATCCAGCAGTAACGCGGCAAAGACCGCTGCATCTTCAGGCGCATCCAGACTTCCCAGCAGAATGCCGAACTCATCGCCACCCATGCGCGCAGCGACATCACACTCGCCAGTCAGCTTGTGTATCCTTTGCGCAACGGCCTGCAGCAGCTGGTCGCCCGCGGAATGGCCCAGGCGATCATTGATCTCCCTGAAGCGGTTCAGGTCGAGAAACAGCACAGCGAGACTGGTCGTGCCCCTGTTAGCCTTGGCTATTGCGCTATCGAGGGCGTCTTCGAATGTCGTGCGGTCGCCCAACCCCGTGAGCGGGTCCTGTCTACTTTCATCATGCACGGCCTTACCGCCGGTACTCTGATTCACTCGTTTACTCTCCACGCCTCATACGCCAAGCGAAGGAAACACATCTGGACGATCGAGCAATACAAAATGACTGCAGTGTTCCACTTCGAGGATGGAAACGCCATGCCGCGCAGCGGACTTGGCACTGGTGGTCATCGACTCGACATCGAGTACGCGATCCTTACCCGGTACGATGATGATGCCGTGGGTGAGACAGCCAAAAATATCGGCTTCGTTCTTTTCCATCCACAACAACATTGAACGCAGGTTGGCCACCATCACGTCGGTGCGACGGGAGTTGAAGGGCAGGCCTTCAATGAAAGCGCGTTTGCGCTCGTCCTCGAGCGGGCCCCAGGCGCCACGGTTGTGGCGTGAGATTGGCTTGCGACGCCACAGTGGCACCAGAAAGCCCATGAACCACATGGCGGCGGGTGAGATGGCCGAGACCGGTCGGGCCTGGGGAAGCACGGGGGCTTCAAGTATTACCTCGACCTCCTGAAACAGATCAGAGCGCTGGCGGGCAGCCTCCAGAACCAGCGCGCCGCCCCTCGAGTGCCCATGCACGCGTACGCGCTGACTCTTCGGTAGATGCTCGAGCGCCTGATTCAGCACCTGTGCATCGTACTCGATGCTGCCTTCTGGCGCGGTCGGCGACTTAATCCAGTCCGCATCGACAAAACGTGGGCTTTCTATAGGCAAGTGATAGGCGCAGCTGTTCACCGCGATCAGCTGCACATCTGGCTGATCGTAGAAACCAGTGAAATAGGTGAGATTCTCGACGAAACCATGCATGCAGATCACGGTCGCTGACGGGGAATCACACTGCCGCTCGACAATGGCCGCGGAGCCGACTTGATAGACGACGCCATCAAAGGGCTCAGCGGATCGCGGCTTACTCTCTCTGCGCAGCAGCCAATAGCGCGCCAGCAGAATGACGGCCAAGGCTATACCGAACCAGAAAATGACCCATTCCATCTAGATCAACACCTATCGGTCGGTCAGAACCATAGCGCCCATCGGAGCGCCCCTCATTTCAGCGCGGGCGCCGTACGCTCGTCTTCTTCCGACTGCTCACTGTCGGCATTAGGCTGCAGGCCAGTTGTATCAGACTCTGCGGTCTCTTCGACTGGTAACTTCCGGTTCTGCCCGGTGCGCTTGGTTTTGCTACCTTTCTTCCCGGGCGCGCTGGCAATATTGTCAGCCGTTTTCAGATCATCCCGATGATAGATCACGGTGGACTTGTCAGTAGCCAAACGATCAAAGGCGAAGTCGTCCACGGTCAGCATATCGAGCACCTCCGCCTCGTAATCGCGCATGAACTCCGCATCCTCGCCTGAGATGATCTGCCGTTCAACCGCCGCTTCAACCCGTTGCTCGGGATGTAATGCGGAAGCCGGAATCTTACCCTTGGCGTAGGCTTTGTTCACGGTATGGTAGATCTTTTCGGCTCGATCATAATTTTTCAGCAGCTCGTTGTAGCGATACAGCGGATTGTCCTGTTCACCATCATTCCATGTGTTCCAGGTGTTGCCGATGAGCTTCGCTCGGAGTGCCGTATTCGTACTGACGGCACGTGCAATCTTGTGAGTGAGCACATCCGTCGGCTGGCTGAACTGACGACCGGCCGGGAAAACGATCACACGCAGTACTGCGGCGAGTGCACGCGACGGCAGATTGGCGAAGAACCCGCTCAGTGCTTCTTCCGCGTTGAACAGCAAGGTCTGACAGCTGTAGTCAAGCAGCGCCTTTTCGCCCTCCACTGCGGTGCCTTCGTGCCAGTTCTTCAACACCATGGACGTCAGGTAGAGTGACGACAGCACATCACCGAGACGTGCCGAAATCAGCTCCCGCTTTTTCAGGTCAGAACCCAGGCTTGCCATCGCAGCGTCCGCACACAGGCCAAAACCGGCACTGATGCGACTGACTGCAAGCGCATAGGGCGCAGCAGCCTCATCAAATGGGGTATCACGGCTGGTGATGCCCACGCCTTTGGTAAGCGCTCGTGCGAAGTTGCCGAAGATAAGACCGGCATGGCCGAAGAAGGCCTTGTCGAAGGCGTCGGAATCATTCTTGTCCCGTGCTTCGAGTTCAGAAAGCACATAGGGATGACAGCGAATCGCACCCTGGCCAAAGATCATCAGGCTGCGGGTGAGAATATTCGCCCCTTCGACCGTGATGGAGACTGCAGTGGCGTCTGTAGGGATTGCCAGATAGTTTCGCGGCCCCTTGGTAACGGCCTTGCCGCCATGGACGTCCATGGCATCATGCGCCATCTGACGCTGATATTCAGTGAGGTGATATTTCAGAATGGCCGATGGCACTGAAGGTTTCTCGCCATTGTCGACCATGTTGGCGGTATGCAGTACAGCGGCCTGAGCGATATAGGCCTTGCTGGCGATTCGCGCTAGTGGCGCCTGCACACCTTCCATATCAGCGACCGGAACGTTGAACTGGCGCCGGATCCTGGTGAAACCACCAGCGGTGCCGAGCATGTATCGTCCGGCACCACTGGCGCCTGACGGCAGTGTGACGCAGCGGCCAACTGACAGACACTCGACCAGCATACGCCAGCCCTGCCCGATCATGTCTGTACCACCGATGATCCAATCCATCGGAATGAAGACGTTTTTGCCGAAAATCGGGCCGTTCAGGAAGGGGCTACCGACGGGCCAGTGCCGCCGACCGATATCCATGCCCTTGGTGTCTCTTGGAACCAGTGCGCAGGTAATACCGCGATCCTCTTCCTCGCCAAGCAGGTGGTCTGGGTCGAACAGACGGAAGGCCAGACCGACGACCGTGGCAATTGGCGCCAAGGTGATCCAGCGCTTTTCGAAGTTGAGCTTGAGACCGAGTACCTGCTTGCCTTCAAATTCGCCCATGCAGACGACGCCGGTATCCGGCAGTGAAGTCGCATCAGAGCCGGCACGTGGGCCTGTCAGGCCGAAGCATGGAATCTCCCGGCCATCGGCCAGGCGAGGCAGGTAATGCTGTTTCTGTTCTTCGGAACCGTATTTGAGCAGCAACTCACCTGGGCCGAGCGAGTTTGGAACGCCGACGGTAGTCATCAGCATCTCGTTAACGGCCAGCTTCTGCAATACCAATGACTGTGCCTTGGTAGACAGGCCCAGGCCGCCGTATTCCTTCGGGATAATCATGCCGAAGAACTTTTCCTTCTTCAGGTATTCCCAGAGTTCCGGCGGCAGATCGGCCCGCTCGACAGCCACGTCCCAGCTGTTACACATGCTGACGGCGACTGAACACTGATGGTCGATAAAGGCTTGTTCTTCGGCTGGCAGCGCTTCGGCGCGGTTTTTCAGCAGTTGATTCCAGTCGGGATTACCTGAAAACAGTGCGCCATCCCAGCCAACAGTGCCCGCATCAAGCGCCGTGCGCTCGGTGGCAGAAACTTTTGGGGAGACTTTCTTGAAATAGTCGAACAGCTTCGGAGTCAGCCATTGCTGGCGCAGACCCGGCAGACCAGCGAAGGCTGTGCCGGCAGCAGCGAGCAGTAGCAGTGCACCGAGCACTTCGGTGTCGAGGAGAAGACCAATGATGCCGGTGACCAGCAGCACGCCAATGGCCGCCTTTGCACCCGCTTCCTTGCGCATGACAGTAAGTAAACCGGCCACAGCCAGAATGAGAACAATCAGATAGCTCATAGGATATCTCTGTGTGTCAGTGGGCTTTTGAACGACATTCCGGGAAGGACGCCGCTTGAACCAGTAATACTACGATATTTTGCTGGCTGGGGGGGCAATTGATTTGTGCATCATCCCGCGAATGTGTCGCACTGCAGGGGCACTATCCCCCCTGATTTCCTGTTGCAGGAAGGCCAGCAGTGCCTCTTCATGAGCAACGAGATAGCTCAGGAATACCTGCTCTTCGCGCGTGCTGTGGGCCAGCAGGTGACGGAACAGCGCAAGGTAGGGCTCGGCGCTACGCATCAGTATGCGCAGGCTGAGCTTCCATGGCAGACAGGCAAGGCCGAAGCCGTAAGTAAAGCCGCCAATCTTGCTCAGCAGTAGCGATCCTGGCTGGATCTGCCGGCGCTGCAGCAGATCCAGCAGGCCGGCCTGTGTCTGGTGTTCGAGCAGAATGAGCAGTGAACAGAGCTGCTGGCGCTCCTTCGTCTGCAGCCATAACAGCGCTTTGAACAGTTGGACGCCCGCAACTTCAGATCGATAGGCTTTGAGAAGCTTCGCATCCGTCGAAACGTTTGCTGAGCGCATCAAGGCTCCATCTGGTCTGTCTGCTGGATGGATGCGTCCGGGATCATGTTGTCTGAGCAGCCGATCAGGTTCGTCAGCAAAAGCCCTGAAAAAATAAGCGCACAGCTAATTGTGGTTCGGCGCATGCAAACCGAGCGGTCGATACGCGGCCGAGGGCGTAAATTATGTAGTGTTTCATCATCAGTCCAGGTCATGGGTCTTCCTGCCGGTTATCGGCTTACTTTGTTGTATTTGTTATTGACTATCCATTCTGACTACGTAATGACCAGCAGTCTGCCCGCTATGGCTGCTGAGTACAATCCCCCTCACGAGGTGTCAGTCGACTTGTGGGATTGGACAGGCGGCCAACAGGGCCCTGGTGTACTCATGTCGAGGTGCGTCGAAGACCTGATCGGCGGGACCGCTCTCGACGATCTGTCCGCGTTTCATGACGAGGACCCGGGAGGCAATCTGCCGAACGACGTTGAGGTCGTGAGTGATGAAGATGAGCGTGAGATCATGTGTGTCCTGCAGTCGCAGCAGCAGCGCCAGTATCTGCGCCTGGACCGATACATCCAGTGCCGACACAGACTCGTCACTGACAATAACTTCGGGCCGCATACACAGGGCACGGGCAATACAGAGGCGCTGTCGCTGACCACCGGAAAGCTCGTGAGGTAGGCGATGGAGATGGTCGGGCTGCAGGCCGGCTTCCTTCAGCCAGTGGAGCTGGGCTTCGAGCGTTGGCTTCTGTCCTGCAAAGCGCAGCGCTTCACTGATGACTTCGCCGGCATTGAAGAACGGATTCAGTGAGCTGAGTGGATCCTGAAAAATCATCTGGATACGCTGGCCGTAGCGTCTGAAATCCTGCTTGCGGTAGCGATCCGGCAGGCGCTCCATGCTGGCAGCATCAGTTGCAGCTCGCAGGCTCACTGAACCGCCACTCTTGTCCTCAAGGCCGCTGATCATACGGCCTACAGTGGTCTTTCCAGAGCCGCTCTCGCCGACCAGCGCAAGAATTTCTGCGGGATAGATGTCGAAGCTCACATTGTCGACCGCCACGGTCTGGCCGAATACCTTACGAAGGTTCCGAACTTCGATAAGCGGGGCACGTGGATCAGTCATGGGTGAGTCAGCCTGTCGAGATTAGGGCCAGCGTCGCTAGCCAGCAGCCAACACCTGGCCATGTGGCCATTCGCTTCGAAGGGCGGCGGCATCTGTTCGCAGCGCTGCCAGGCGTGGGGGCAACGGAACCTGAACGGGCAACCGGTCTGTATATGGTCCAGAGCCGGTGGTGCGCCAGGTATGGGTTCTATGCTCGCCCGGCCCTGCTTCCAGTTCGGTGTGCAGGCGAGCAATGCCTGGCTATAGGGATGCTTGAGACTCTGGAAAAAACTCTGCTTGCTGGCACGTTCAACACTCTGACCGGCATACATCACTGTAACCGAGTCGGCAATTTCAGCAACCACACCAAGGTCGTGAGTGATCATGATCAGGCCAATCTGCTGGGTGCGTTTCAGATCGTTCAGCAGGTCGAGGATTTCTGCCTGCACGCTCACGTCCAGCGCTGTCGTGGGCTCGTCGGCGATTACCAGTGATGGCTCGCAGATCAGCGCCATGGCGATCATGGCGCGTTGTAGCATGCCGCCGGAAAATTCATGAGGATACTGTTTTGCGCGCTTCGCCGGGTCAATGATACCCACACGTTCGAGCCACTGCACGGCACGCCGCTTTGCGTCGCTTCGACTCATGCCGAGATGCACTCGCAGCGGCTCGGCCAGCTGGTCGCCCACTGGCAGCACAGGGTTGAAGGCTGCAGCTGCGTCCTGGAAAATCAGGCCGATCTGGCGCCCACGCAGGCGTCTGAGTTCGCGCTGACTACAGTTCGCGAGGTCGATCGGCGCCTCGCTCGTAGGCGTAAAATGCAGCCGCTCCGCTTCAACCCTGGCTCGGCCCAGCAAACCGAGCACGGCGAGCATGGACACCGACTTGCCGCACCCGGACTCGCCGACAATACACAGCGTTTCTTCCCGATCGACGCTGAAGCTGGCGCCCTGCACAGGATATACAGCGCCACGTTCGGTCTGAATGGCAACCCTGAGATCACGAACATCCAGCAAAGCAGCCATCATTCCGCCCCTCTACGGATAGCCATGGCATCGCGCAGTGCGTCACCAAGCAGGTTGAACAACAGCACGGTTATACTGATTGCCAGCGCGGGAAACAGCATCATGTGCGGGTTTGTCAGCAGGCGCGATATACCGTCGTTGCACATGGCGCCCCAGCTCGGCGCGGGCGGCACCACGCCCATCCCGATAAAGGACAAAAAGGCTTCTGTGAAAATTGCCGATGGGATGGCGAACGTAAAGCTGACCAGCACACTACCCATGACGTTGGGAATCAGGTGTCTGGCGATGAGATAACGTTGCCCAGCGCCCATCAGGCGAGCCGCCTCGATATAGGGCATTTCACGCAGGCGGAGAATTTCGCCACGCACGAGTCTGGCAGGTGACGGCCATCCCAGGGCGATGAGCGCAATGATGAGCGCGGTAATTCCGCTCTCACCCGGCTCGGTTCCGAGTGCCACTCTAAACAGAATCATGAAGAGCAGAAACGGCAAGGCGATGACGAAATCGACGACGCTCATCATGATGGCGTCAACTCTGCCCCCGATCAGCGCTGAGGTGGCGCCGTACGCCAATCCGAATAACATGTAGACGAGCGGCGCAAATATACCGATGAACAGTGAGACCTGACCGCCTGTCAATAGTCGGGACAGCATGTCACGACCGAGATGATCGGTGCCCAGCGGATGGGCCGGTAGCTCGATAGTCGTCTCGCCCTCGGCAAGTTTGGCCAGCTCGGCGTCGAACTCACTCATGGCCAACACTGGCAACACGCGGATCTGCTGGCGTTTAAGCTCCGTGCCCAGCTCATCCACTGACAGCAGCGTATATTCGTAGGGTTGAGGTCTCAGGTTCAGGCGGTCTTCGTACCAGCTGTCTTCTGCGTCCAGTACGGCAATCGGCATGCCGAGTGAGGCCGCATTCATACCGTCCGACCAGCGGTAGAGTTGATAGCCGCTGGCTCTCGCATCCTGCTGCCAGGCCAGCCGGACAAACTCGGTATTGGCCTCGACCAGACTCAATCTGCCTGGGGACTGTCCATCATCTCTGACATTGCTGGCGGGCCCCGTCCACAGTTCATCCGCATCGACGACTATGGCTGTGCGGCTGCCTATGGGCGGCGATGCAATCTGATTGAGAAACTGTGCCTCGGGATCGATCGACCAGAGGGCGGGGCCAAGTACGACCGCCAGTATCAGGCTGACCAGCATGACGAGGCAGGCTATTGCTTTGCGATCGGCTTTGAGGCGGCGCCAAACAGTCGCCCAGTACCGATGATCAGCTGCGTTTGCCATCAAGCCATGTCCCTGCTGATACGTATACGTGGATCCGCCCAGGCGTAAAGCAGGTCAAAGGCGAGGACCACAATGACCAGAAAGGCGCCATAAAACACAGTAGTGCCCATGATGACCGTATAATCCAGCTGCGCGACGGCCTGCACGAAATAGCGCCCAAGTCCCGGAATGGCGAAGACCTGCTCGACAACAAAGCCACCCGTGGTTATGCCGGCTATTGTGGGCCCCATCACGCTCAGCGTCGGCAACAGCGCGTTGCGTAGCTGATAGCGCAGGAAACATCGCCAGGGCGGCAGTCCCCTCGCCTGCGCTGCCAGTACGTAGGATTGGTCAGCTGTGTCGATGAGACTGCCTCGTAGCAGACGGGTCAGGTAGGCCATGGTGCCAAGGCCGAGCATGAGTGCTGGCGCCCAGATATGGGAAATTGAACCCCAACCTGCTACAGGTAACACCTGCCATCCCGTAAACTGGTTCATCTCCACTATGAAAAGCTGAGCGAGCGCTGCGAAAACGAAGCTCGGTACCGATACGGCAACCATAACGCCAAGAACTGTGGCCGTATCTGGCCAGCGCCGTCGCCAGATACTTGCCACCGAGCCGAAGATTAGCGCACCGAACAGCGCGAAGATCAGCGCGAGCAGGCCGAGTATGGCCGAGACACTGAAATGCTCGGCGATGATATCGTTGACCGAGCGATTCTGCTGGGTAAAGGAGACACCAAAGTCGCCCTGTAGCAGGCGCTGCATATAGATCAGATACTGCTCACCAAGGGGCTTGTCCAGGCCATAGTAGGCCTGAAGTGTGGCGTAGATTTTCTCGGGAATCACCTTCTCGTTACTGAGTGGATCACCCGGTACGAAATGCATGGCAAAGAAAGTAGCCGTGGCAACGAACCAGATTGTAACCACTGCATACAGAATACGGTTCAGCAGATAGCGCATCATTGCGCGGCCCTGCCCTGTTGTGCACTCGTCAGTCCGTCGCTTGCGAGTTCGTCGCCTGAGAGTTTGCGGGCATAGGTGAGCAGTGGATCGCCGCCAAAGCGCAATCTCACCACACCGGTAAGCGCGGGGTCCTGTAGGTATACCAGGGCGTTTTCGTACAGCGGCAGCATGGCGGTCTCTTCACGCAGCAGGATCTGCATCTCATTGAACAGTGCTGCCCGTTCGTCAGGGTCAAGCGTCATTTGTGCCTTCGCCACCAGTGCATCATATTCGGCGCTGGCGTAGCCGCCACGATTATTCGGATTCCAGGACGCAAAGAGGTCGGCAAAGGTCATCGCATCATCATAGTCGGGCCCCCAGCCAGACATGGTGATGTCGAATAGACCCTGCGCTTCGCGGGCGATGCGTTGTTTGAAAATCTGCTTGTCGATGCGCACATCGAGGCCGAGCGCCAGCTGCAGGCGATTCTGCAGAAATTCGGCCTGCTTTCCGGCACCAGGACTATCCGATGTGAGCAGATGAATTGCTGGCGGCTCTTCCAGACCGTGGCGCTTCATGAAGATCTCAAGGTGTGCCCTCGCCTTTTCGATATCCATGCTGACTGGCGGCTGCGGATAGCGCTCCTGTATTCGAATGCCAAGACTACTGACGAACTCGGGAAAGATGCTGCCTGCTGTCTCGAAGCCCGGGATGGCAATAATCTTGTCGACCAGGGTGCGAGGGCTGTACACCAGCGAAATCGCCTTGCGTAGATCAGGATCAGAGGTCACCCGATCCGGTGAGAAGTTGAATCGCAGGAAGAACAGGCTGCCGACCTTGAACTGCTTCAGCGGCATGCCGCGCTGCAGCGCAAGATCGAGATTGTCGACGCCGATATTGGCCAGTGCGATGCCGCCGTCAGCAAACAGGTTCATCACCGCAAGCGGGTCAGAGGTGATGTGATCGATGTCGATCGCATCGAGCTCGACGACCTGGCTATTCCAGTATGTCGGGTTGCGCAGCAGCTGCAGTCTGGCGCCGTGCACCCAGCTGGCTAGCGTGAACGGGCCGTTATAGGCCTGTTTGTCGGCGTCTGCCGCGTAGGCATCGCCAAAACGTTCGACGTAGTCGGCCCGTACTGGCAGGTAGGTCATATAGGCGGTCAGCGCGAGAAAGTAAGCGCAGGGTCGCTCCAGCGTGACTTCGATGGTGAAGTCGTCGAGCGCTTTGACGCCCAGCGTTTCAGCCTTCTGCTCACCATTGACGATGGCCTCGGCATTGAGGATCGGATATAGCAGATAGGCATAGGGAGACGGTATGGCCGGGTCGACGATCCTGCGCCAGGCATAGACGAAATCGTGCGCCGTGACGATCTTGCCGTCATGCCAGCGGGCATTGCGACGCAGATGAAAAACAGCCCTGGTGGGCTCGAGCTCCCAGCGTTCGGCCACGCCTGGTATCAGCTCGCCATCAACGCCGTAGCTGGTGAGGCCTTCTTTCAGGTGCCGCAGAAGAAACGAGGCATACTCGTCCTGCGCTGCCATGCTGTTGAGTGAGGGCGGCTCGGTCGACAGCGCGAGGGTGATCCGGCCCCCGGCGACAGCGACATGGCCTTGCAGGCACAGCAGCACCAGCGCAAGCAGGCGCGTCATCGTGAGTAATGGCTTGATGGTACTGACTCTTTCATGGACTTCCGCGGCCGGCCGGGAGTCGGATCAATGGCGACGTGCCTTCTGTTTGGCACACCATGCAATATGTCGAGCAATGGCCTCATCGGCCTGAATCCGTTCCAGCGTACTGAAATCGCGTGCCAGTGTCATCTCATCATACAGGCGATGCAAGCCTCTGTGGCAAAGCCGGCAAATCCATATCCCGGCATTCAGCTGTTCACGGTCATAACGCTTCTGAAAGTGGGCGCGCCTGTGCACCTTCCGTGGAATGAGGTGATGGAAGGTCAGATCCACCGGTCGGGCGCACAGTTCGCAGCACTCCGGGCGGGTCATCTATTCGCCGAGAGGCCAACCACATCAGGTGCCATAAGCGCCCTCTGAATCGTCAGCCACTTCAGGCTCGGTGGCGCAGCCGATGAACCCACCGGTCTGATGCGCCCACAGCTGGGCGTAGATGCCGCCAGTCCTGATCAGTTCTTCGTGCGGCCCCATTTCCACGATCCGGCCGCTGTCGATAACCACCAGCCTGTCCATTGCGGCGATAGTTGATAGCCGATGCGCGATGGCAATGACCGTCTTATTGGTCATAAGCGTCGACAGGCTGCTCTGGATCGCCGCCTCGATTTCCGAATCGAGGGCAGATGTCGCTTCATCAAGAATGAGTATCGGTGCATCTTTCAGCAGCACCCGGGCAATGGCAATGCGCTGTCGCTGACCGCCTGAGAGCTTCACACCGCGCTCACCGACCACGGCATCGTAGCCGGTCCGGCCTTCACTATCGTTCAGTTCGCAAATGAAATCATGTGCTTCGGCTTTCTTCGCCGCGTCGATCATCTCTGCTTCAGTGGCATTGGGGCGGCCATACATCAGGTTATCCCGGATCGACCGGTGCAACAGAGAGGTATCCTGCGTGACCATCCCGATGTGCGCACGCAGACTTTCCTGGGTGACGCTACGGATATCCTGTCCATCGATGCGAATGCTGCCAGACTGGATATCATAAAAACGCATCAGCAGATTGACCAGTGTCGACTTGCCGGCGCCCGAGCGGCCAACCAGCCCGACCTTCTCCCCTGCCTTGATCTCCAGTTCGAAGCCGTCGATAACCCCGCTGGCTTTCCCATAGTGAAAACTCACCTTGTCGAAACTGATCGAGCCCTCACGTACGCGCAGCGTAGAAGCGTTCGGACTGTCCTGAACGGTCTGTGGCACGGCCAGCGTTTCCATGCCGTCAGTCGCGGTGCCGATGTTTTCGAACAGGGCGCTGACTTCCCACATGATCCACTGCGACATACCGTTCAGGCGCAGAACGAGACTGATGGCAACAGCGATCGCGCCTACGGTCACCGTCGCGGACATCCACAACGCAATCGACAGCGCCGAGATGGCGAACGCCAGCACGTAGTTGCTGGCCTGAATGCTGACGCTAATGCCCGTGGCCAGACGCATCTGCCGATGAACGGTGTCGAGAAAGCTGCCCATGCTTTCGCGGGCATATTCACTTTCCCGACGCGTATGTGAGAACAGTTTGACTGTTGCGATGTTGGTGTAGCTGTCGACCAGGCGCCCAGTCATCATCGAGCGCGCCTCGGCCTGTTCGGTGCTCACGCGACGGAGCCTAGGCAGAAAGTAAGCCTGTAAACCGATGTATACCGCCAGCCAGATCACGAGTGGGAGGGCCAAAATCAGATCAGCCTGTGCGATAACCACGGTCATGCTGATGAAATACACGGTGACATACACCATGACGTCGAGCAGCTTCATCACGGTTTCCCGAATGGCGAGCGAGGTCTGCATGACCTTGGTGGCAATTCTGCCGGCAAAATCGTCCTGATAGAAGCTCATGCTCTGGCGTAGCAGATAACGGTGCGCGTTCCACCGGATTGCCATCGGGTAGTTCCCCAGCAGTGTCTGATGGATGACAGTCGAATGCAGCAGCAGAAGCACCGGCATCACCACTAACAGCAGGAAGCCGAAGAGAAAGAGCTTCGGCCCCTCTTCCTGTAACAATGTTTCCGGGTTGCGGTTAATGAGCCAATCCACCAGCTGACCAAGCGCCGCGAACAGCGTGGCTTCGAGTACTGCGATCATCGCCGTCAGCACTGACATCAGTAGCAGGTACTTTTCTGCGCCGCGGGTGTAATGCCTGCAGAAGGCGAACAGCGTACCAGGCGGCTGTGTCGGTTCGTCAGGCGGGAAAGCCGGTATCAGTCGTTCAAAGAAAGCAAACATCGGGGTCCGGAGTCAGAAATTGGGCCTGGGAACCGTCATAGACTGACGGCGTTGACACACAGCACAAGCAATACTGCAATCTCGAACAGATAAGTAACTGCCGCACCGATACGTCGCGCCTGAAAGCCTACTGTCAACATGCCATAGGCGTGGCTGAAGCGAGCCAGTGAAAAGGCAATTGTGAGAACAGCGAGCGTGGCACTACCACTGCCGCTCAATGCCGCCACCAGCAGCAGCAGGCCGAAGGGCACGGTGTGTTCCAGCGCATTGGCGTGTGCCCGAATGGCTTTCTTCAGTTCAAGATCATTGCCGTGGCCATTGGAAATATTCTTGCGAATGCGAATACGCGAGACATTCATTGCCAGCATGAAAGCAAGGCCGAAATTGATCACAAAGAATACGAGAAGCCAGGCCATTACAGATGATGTCATGAGCGAAATCCTGAGGGGTTAAAAATTCTGGCATGAGCTTCGCTTGAAATCCCTCGGGAAGTCAAATAACAACAAGACCAACACACGACGTGAAGCGCCCCGGCCGCTCTCAATGACGCGCTCAGCTTTCTTCGTTACACTGAACAACAACAATCAAGGATGCTTTACCCCATGGTTCAACTGCTGCTTTTTGGCATATTGTCTATCGTTGTTTCGTTTCTCTGCTCGATACTCGAGTCGGTACTGCTGAGTGTCACGCCAACCTTCGTCGACCTGAAGAAGAAGGAGCAGCACAAGTGGGCGCTCACCCTGGAATCCTTCAAGAACAACATTGACACGCCCCTGATCGCCATCCTGACGTTGAATACTGTTGCGCATACTGTTGGTGCAATTGGCGTGGGTGCCAGCGCCGAGGCCGCTTTCGGTACGGGCGATAACGTGGTGGGGATCGTATCGGCTGTAATGACCGCCCTGATACTCATCGTCTCGGAAATCATTCCGAAAACCATAGGCGCCACATACTGGAAACCACTCGCTGGGCCAGCGACCCGCATACTGCAGCTCTTCATCTTTCCACTGAAATGGACGGGTGTAATCTGGTTCCTTCGACTGACGACGCGCTTGATCGGCAAGGATGCACATGTGAGCGTGATGTCTCGCGCCGACTTCAGTGCCATGACCGAAATGGCCGATCGTCACGGGGTTTTCGACAAGAACGAGAGCACGGTCATCCATAATCTGCTGCGCTTCTCGGAGATTCTTACCAAGGACATCATGACCCCGCGCTCTGTCATGAAAGTAGCCAACGCCGAGCAGAAGGTCGTCGACTTCCATGAGCAGAACCCTGCCCTGCGCTTCTCCCGCGTACCGATCTACAAGAATGATCTGGAAAACATCATCGGTATCGTTTTGAAGGACGAGGTGCTGGAAACCATCGTTAATGACGGTGGTGACAGACCGCTGGCCTCTATCAAGCGGGACATCATGGTGACCACCCGCGATACTCCCCTGCCTGAACTCTTCGAAAAGCTGGTCGGTGAGCGCACGCACATTGCGCTGGTGGTCGATAGCTATGGTTCGGTTAGCGGTCTGGTGACCATGGAAGACATTATCGAAACCTTGCTTGGCCTTGAGATCATGGATGAAAGTGACGACGTGGCTGACTTGCAGCTGCTGGCGCGTCGGAACTGGGAAGCGCGTGCAAAGCGCATGGGACTCGCTGTCGCGAGTGAGAGTGCTGCGTCTACTACTAGCACGCATGAGACCGAAGGCCAGCAGCCGGAGCCTTCCGCATGAGCAGGCCGATTGACGATGCGGCAGCACCTGAGCGTGGTAGTCTGGCTGAACGCTTGATCATCGCAGCGGAGAAGCTGATCGAATGCCAGGGTGATTTCGAGTTCTCCATGCGCGGCCTGGCAGCCCATGTGGGCGCTAGCCCAATGGCGGCTTACTGTCATTTTGATAACAAGATTAATCTCTTGCAGGCCGTGGCCGGGCGCGGCTTCTATCGGCTGCAGCATGCCACCCAGAACGCTGTTCGCAGCGCTGGCGACGATCCTCTGCAGCAGCTCGAGAATGGTGGCGTGGCTTATGTGCAGTTCGGCTACGGCAATCCGGCCCTCTATCGACTCATGTTTGGTCCCACACTTGTTGCTGAAACCACGGCCTGTTTCGAGAAAGCTCGACACGCCGGCTGGAGCGTCCTCGCCGATACGATGCAACGCTGCGCCGAGCGTGGCTATATCAATGCTGAGGACGTTGAACGACAGGCTGTATATGCGTGGTCGATGTCCCATGGCCTCACGATGCTGATGATCGATCGCTCTGTACACATGTTTCACGATCTCAGCCACAAGCCCTGCGACATCGAACAATTTATCCGTTGTGGCATTCAGCAGATGTGTGCGAGCATCCGCTATCTCAAGCCAGAATCGTCAGAGAGCTGTTGACCCACCTGAGGAATGACCATGAATGAAACCCCTGATTTGCGGCCGCCCTCAGCGCTGACGCATTATGGTTCTCGAACGCTGGTGCTATTGATGATGATAGCCGTCGGTGTTTTTTTTGGTGGCTCACTTTACGCTGTACGCTCGGAGGAAGTGGCACAGTCACCCAAGCCGCTGCCGGTTAGTGTGGTCAAGGTTCATGAGCAGGATAGTTTCGTAGCGACACATAAGTACGCCGGGCGAATAGCAGCTGGGCAGGTATCCGATCTGGGCTTTCAGCTCTCTGGCGAGGTAGTCGAGCTGCTCGTCAATGAAGGCAGTCAGGTCGAGGCCGGCGCGGCCCTGGCTCGGCTGGATACGCAGCGTGCCGAAGAAAACCTTAATCAGCTGAGGGCCCAGCGAAACGAAGCTGAATCCACGCTTCAGCAAGCGGAGTCGAGCCTACGCCGCGTACAGGACCTGATCGGCAAAGGCTTCGCCAATCAGCAGGATCTCGATGATCGCAGGGCTCAGCGAGATGGCCTCCGCGCCCGAATAGTGGCCATAGACTCGAACATTCGCGTGGCTGAACGTGATCTTGAAGACAGTACGCTATTCGCGCCTTTCGCCGGACAGATCCTGCAGCGATTCGTCGACCAAGGCTCTGTCGTTCAGGCCGGCCAGCCGGTGCTGCGGCTCAATCAGAGCGGAGCACTCGAAGCCCGTATCGGCGTTCCGGTCAATGCCAGGAAGCGTGTGAGTGAAGGCGAGAAATTCAGATTGACCGCAGGCGGCCTTGAAGCTGAAGGCACCGTCACAGCCCTTGTGTCGGACGTCAATACGGGTACTCGCACACTGACCGCCATACTTCGGATCGAGAATGATCCAGGCTTCGTGCCCAGCGATCTGGTCCGACTCGAACTCGATGAGGTCCAGCGACAAACCGGCATCTGGGTGCCAGCCCATGCCCTGAACGAAGGCCTGCGTGGCTTGTGGTCGGTTTACGTGGCTGTCCCGGTTGGCAATAGTAGCGACGGCAATGCAAAAGAAGCCCCAGCTGACGCGGTCCATGAGCTGGTTCGCAAGGATGTCGAAGTGCTGGCTGTGCAGTCCAGGCAGATCTATGTGCGCGGCACACTGGAAGACGGCGACCTGGTGGTGGCCGATTCCACCATGCGTTTCGTGCCAGGGCAGCGTGTCGAGGTCGTCAACCGCTCTACGCTTTCGGATGCTCCAGTGCCTGATACTGTGGCACCTGACGCCTCCTCGCCCGAGGCAGCAATACAGTGACCGCTTTCTTCACCAATACCAGATTACTGATACTGACGATCATACTCATCCTGGTCTCTGGTCTGAGCGCGGTGCTCACCATGCCGCAGGAGGAAGACCCCAAGGTTCTCAAGCGCAATATATTGGTGCTGACGACTTATCCTGGGGCTAGCGCCGAGCGTGTGGAGCGCCTGGTAACGGAGAAAATAGAGAACAAACTGCGTGAGATCGCCCAGGTCGACAAGATCCGCTCGGTGTCCAGTGCTGGACTCTCGAGCGTTACGGTGCAGCTGCTTGATGCCGTAACCGACAATGGGCCACCATTCGCTGACATTCGCGACGCGCTGGATGAAGTCACGCCATTTTTGCCTGCCGGGGCGTCGGCCCCGCTCTTTAATGACGATCGAGGTTACGCCTATACGCTCATGGCCGCGCTGACCTGGGATGCTGCCAGCGAACCCAATCTGCTTATCGTCAAGCGCCTTGCACAGGAGTTGCAGGACCGTCTGCGAAAGGTGGCTGGCACAGAGTTGGTAGCGCTCTACGGCGCCCCTGAAGAGGAGGTCGTCGTCGAAGCCAATGCGGCAGTAACCGAATCACTGGGACTGGGAAAGCGTGATATCGCCCGCACGATTGCCGCGTCTGACGCCAAGATCGCAGCTGGCGTATTCAGAGGCAGCGAAAGCGAATACCTGTTGGAAGTGCGTGGCGAACTCGACACGCTCTCCAGACTGGCCGAAGTGCCCGTTCACGAGGATAGCAGTGGCGCAATAGTCAGAGTGGCCGACATCGCCACCGTCAGACGTCAGCTGAAACAGCCACCGGATAGCCTCGCGATTGTCAGAGGTGAACCAGGTGTGGTCGTTGCTTCGCGCATGATGACCCCAGCCAGAATCGGTGACTGGACCGATCGAACACGTTTGGCGCTGGATGATTTTCGCAAGGACTTACCTGCAGGCATACAGCTCAAGGTCATTTTCGATCAGAATGCCTATGCTAGCGAACGCTTCGGCATACTGACCGATAATATCCTGCTCGGTATCGTGCTGGTCTGCTCCGTGCTGTTCTTCACCCTCGGTTGGCGCAGTTCGCTCATTGTCACTGCCGCTATTCCGCTGACCGCCCTGAGCGCTCTCTTCGTGCTCAACCTGTTCGGTATTCCCATTCACCAGATGTCGATTACCGGGCTGATTGTCGCTCTTGGCCTGCTTGTGGACGCTGCCATTGTCATGACCGATGCGATCAGACGACGGCTACTCGATGGCCTCACGCCCCTGGCAGCCGTGAGGATTTCGATACGACGACTGTGGATCCCGCTGTTGAGCTCGACCCTCACAACCATTATTGCTTTCATGCCGATAGCGACCATGCCGGGTGGTGCGGGAGAGTTCGTCGGCCCACTCGCGTGGTCGGTCATCATCGCGCTCGTTGTCTCCTATCTGCTCGCAATTTCCATCGGCGCAGCGCTCAGCGGGTTTTTCCTGCCATCAAAGGTGCAGCCGTATATCGGTCGTGAGCGCGAAGCACCCTTTCTGGTAACTGGTCTGAGCATGCCACGGCTAGGCGCGGCATTCAGTCGCCTGCTCGATGCCAGCCTCAGAGCGCCGCTGGTCTCCATCGTCGGCTCGATGGTGCTCCCGTTGATTGGCATCGTCTGTATACAGACACTGCCGCAGCAGTTTTTTCCGAATGCCGATCGAAACCAGTTTCACATTCAGATGCGTCTGGCACCACAGTCACCTGTCAACCTGACGGTGGATGCCATCGAGCAGGCCAATGAATATCTGCTCGCGCAAAAGGATATTGTCAGCGTCGACTGGTTTGCGGGCAGCTCGGTACCGGCGTTCTACTACAACCTGCTGCAGAACCAGGATGGTCAGTCCAATTTTGCCGAAGCAATGATCGAAACCACATCACTGGCGGGTATTGAAGCGCAGATGCGCCGCATACAGGAAGATCTTGGTCAGGCGCTGCCCAACGCCCAGGTGATCGTTCGGCAGATCCTGCAAGGCCCGCCGACCCAGGCGCCCATAGAACTCCGTGTGTTAGGCCCAGATATGCAAACCCTTCAGGAAATCGGCGAACATGCCCGCCGGCTATTTTCCCAGGTGCCCGAGATTACGCATACATTCGCCAGCCTGAGTGGTGGCGAGCCAAAGCTCTGGCTAAATGCCGACGAAGACGCCGCGAGACAGGCACAACTTTCCCTGACCGACATTGCCACCACCCTGAACGACGAACTGAGTGGTGTCTCGGGCGGCAGTATCGTTGAGGGCGCCGAACAGCTACCCATACGGGTATTGCTGAACAATGAGGCACGTGCGGACTTCAAAGAATTGACGTCCCTGAGCATTCTACCGGCCCTCGCTGCCCGTCAGGGGCCGCCTGACACCAACGCCAGACAGTCGGACCCGACATTCCGCGCCACCCCACTTTCAGCGCTAGGTGATCTGAGCCTCGAACCGTCAGCCAGCCGTATAGAGCGCTTCAATGGCGAACGTGTGAATGCCATCAAGGGCTATGTTCAGGCCGGCACCCTGCCCTCAACGGCCGTCAGGCATTTTGAAAAGCTGGCGAAGGAACAGGGGCTTGAAATTCCCCCGGGCTATACCCTGCAGTGGGGCGGCGATGCAGAGGCGCGAAGTGATAGCGTGGGTGATCTGCTGGCAAAGGTGCTGCCGCTTTCTGTGCTCATGCTTGCAACGATAGTGCTGACGTTCTCGAGCTTCAGGCTATCGGCGATCGTCGTGATCGTGGCGGTACAAGCGGCGGGACTCGGTATGCTAAGCCTTACCCTGGCTGGCTATCCGTTCGGGTTCATATCGATCATAGCGATCATCGGTACCGTTGGCGTCGCCATCAACGCAGCGATCATTATCATATCAACGCTGCGCCTTGACCGCTCAGCCTGTAGAGGCGATCGTACGGCGGTCGCGCGTGGCGTCATGGAGACGACGCGACATATCAGCTCGACCACCATCACCACCTTCGGCGGATTTCTGCCACTACTGTTGTCCGATGGGGGGTTCTGGCCGCCGTTCGCCACGGTAATTGCTGGCGGCGTTATCCTGTCGACCATCATCTCGTTCTTCTTCGTGCCACAGGCCTTCCTGCTGATCAGTCAATGGCGGCCCATCAAGGTGATTGAAGAAGAACCGGATGCGCCTGAAGAGCGTGAGCTGCGCTTGCTTACAGCCCCATCCCCAAGCGGATCAACCAGCTGATGCCAAGCAGGGCGGCAACCCCGCCGCCCCAAAGCATCAGGAACCACAGTGCGCGCCGCCAGCGCTCAGACATGGTCGGCATGATACAGGTTGGCCTTGTCCAGCTTGCCGCGAAACACCCAGTAGGAATAGCCGGTATAGGCCAGGATCATCGGAATCAGCACGGCGCTGCCGACCAGCAGGAACAGCAGGCTGTCATCCGGCGCAGCGGCCTGCCAGATGTTCACAGAGTGCGGCACCATGTACGGAAAGATGCTGATGCCGAAGCCCATACCCGACAGGATGAACAGGGCAATCGTGGCGAAGTACGGCAGCTTTTCTGAACGCAGGGCCAAAGCCTTGAGTAGCCGCCAGGCTGTATAGGCTGCAAAGATCGGCAGTAATATGAACACGATGGTGTTGGGAAAACTGAACCAGCGCAGCTGAATCGATTCGAATGCCCATGGCAGGTACACGCTTGCGAAACCAATACAGCCGAGCAAGACGTAAACCGAAAGCTTTGCGATTCGGTACTGCCGGTCCTGCAGCGGCCCCGAGGTCTTCAGTATCAGCCAGGTCGAACCCAGCGCCACATAACCCGCTACCACCGCAAAGGCACAGAAGATACTGAAGGGCGTCAGCCAGTCGAACCAGCCGCCAGCGTAGGCGCGACCCTCGACCTTGATGCCCTGCAGGATGGCGCCAAGCATCAGCCCCTGCATGAGCGCGGCCACCAGAGAGCCGGCAAAAAAGCTCCAGTCCCAGATATAGCGGCCACGTTTGGTCTTGAAGCGAAATTCGAAGGCGACGCCGCGAAACACCAGCGCCAGCAGCATGATGATCAGCGGCATATACAGCGCTGGCATGATGATCGCGTACGCCAGCGGGAATACCGCAAACAGTCCGCCGCCGCCAAGCACCAGCCAGGTCTCATTGCCATCCCAGACCGGAGCGATGGTATTGATCATGATGTTCTTCTCACCTGCCGAACCGGTTGGAAAAAGGATGCCCACGCCAAGGTCGAAACCATCGAGCACAACGTACATGCCAACTGCGAAGGCCAGTATGCCCGCCCATATCAATGCCAGATCCATCGCTATCTACTCCCTGTGCTCGCGTTCATCGATAACCTCATCGGGCCGCATGCTCGCTGCTGGTGTAACGCCTGACGCCCTGTCCGGCGTGCCGCGCTCGACACCTTTCTCGTGAAGGCTCGGCCGATGCTTCATTTTCCGAACGATATAAAAGGTGCCAGCGCCGAAGACCACGAAATACACCACAATGAAAGCCAGTAGAGACGCAGCCACTCCTGGGGCCCCTATGGGTGACACTGAGTCGGCAGTCTTCAGCAGCCCATAAACCGTATAGGGCTGCCTACCCACCTCGGTCGTGATCCAGCCAGCAATGACCGCAACAAAGCCAGCCGGCGCAATGGCTACAGAGAGTTTCAGCAGCCAGCGATGATCGAACAGCTGCCTGCGCAGGCGCAGCACGAAAGCAGCCAGCCCGACCGCAATCATCAGCATGCCGATGCCAACCATCACCCTGAAGGTCCAGAAGATGATGCTCGAGTTCGGCCGCTCATCCTTTGGAAAATCCAGCAGGCTCGGCACTTCTCCGGTCAGGCTGTGTGTCAGAATGAGACTGCCGAGATAGGGAATGCCAACGGCGAAATGGGTAGTCTCTTCCTCCATGTCCGGGATACCAAACAACAGGAGCGGCGCTCCACCCTCATGCTTTTCGAAGGTGCCTTCCATGGCAGCCACTTTGGCAGGCTGGTGCTCCAGCGTATTCAGGCCATGAAAATCTCCGATGACCAACTGGGCAGGCGCTACCAGCAAGGCCATCCACATCGCCATCGAAAACATCAGTCGAGCCGGTCGATTGCGTTTGTCGTGAAGCAGATGCCATGCTGCCACACCGCCGACGACAAAGGCCGTGGTGAGATAGGCTGCGGTTACCGTATGCAGAAATCGATAAGGAAAACTCGGGTTGAATATGATGGCAAGCCAGTCCTCAGGAATGAACTGGCCGTCCTCATTCATGCCGTAGCCGGTCGGCGTGTGCATCCAGCTGTTTACCGACAGGATCCAGAACGCAGAAATCAGCGTGCCGATTGCGACCATCAGGGTGGCCGCAAAATGCAGTCTGGGCCCCACCCGTTTTTCACCGAAGAGCATGACGCCGAGGAAGCCTGCTTCCAGGAAGAAGGCTGTCAGGACCTCGTAGCCCATCAGTGGGCCAAGCACAGGGCCCGTCTTGTCTGAAAAGACGCTCCAGTTGGTGCCGAACTGATAGCTCATGACGATGCCGGAGACAACGCCCATACCAAACACCACGGCGAAGATTTTCAGCCAGAAGCGAAAGGTCTGAATATAGATTCGTTTGCCAGTCCTGAGATACAGCCCATTGAGCACCGCCAGATAACTGGCCAGGCCAATGGAAAAGGCTGGAAAGATAATGTGGAACGCGATGGTGAAGCCGAACTGAATTCTGGCGAGCAGTAACGCATCCAGACTGCTGAGAGCCAGGTTTTCCATAACAACGATGCCTCGGGTAGCTACAACTGAAAGGCGACGCACATATCCATGTGCGTCGAACTCAGTCTAACTACGCCGAAGGCACCGACAGGGTTCAGGCTGACAGGGTATCTTCAGCAAAAAAACCGGCTACGCAGAAAGCCAGCTCAAGCACCTGGTCGGCATTGAGCCGCGGGTCGCACTGCGTCATGTAGCGTTGCTGCAGATCGGTCTCGGACAGGGCATAGGCACCGCCAACACATTCGGTCACGTGCAGACCGGTCATCTCGAGATGTATACCGCCGGGCCAGGCGCCCGCTTCGCTCACAACTGTGAAGAAACTACGGATTTCGCTGAGAATATTATCGAAAGAGCGGGTCTTGAAGCCGCTGCCGGTCTGCTGTGTATTGCCGTGCATCGGATCGCATGACCACACGACCTTGTGGCCTGACTTCTGTACAGCCTCGACCAGCGCTGGTAGTCGATCGCGCACCTTGTCGGCGCCCATTCGGCTGATCAGCGTGAGTCGGCCCGCTTCATTGCCAGGGTTCAGCGCCTCGATCAGTGCCAGCAATTCCTCGGGCGTGATCGTCGGACCGATCTTCACGCCAATCGGGTTCTCGATGCCTCTGAAGAATTCGATATGGGCGTGGTCGAGCTGACGGGTTCGCTCGCCGATCCAGACCATATGAGCCGAACAGTCATACATGCGACCAGTAAGCGAGTCCTGCCGGGTGAGCGCTTCTTCATAATGCAGCAGCAGTGCTTCATGCGATGTGTAGAAGTCGGTACGGTGCAACGACGGCGTATTCTGGCTGTTGATGCCAACCACCTCCATGAACGCCAATGCGTCACGAATGTTATGGGCAACCTGCTCATAGCGCTCACGCAGCGGATTGTTTTCGAGGAAGGTCAGGTTCCAGCGGCTGACTTCGTGCAGATCGGCGAAGCCGCCGTTGGCGAAGGCACGCAGCAGGTTGAGCGTGGCCGTTGACTGGTGGTAGGCGGTGAGCATACGCATCGGGTCGGGAATTCTTGCCTCGGGCGTAAATTCGGCGGCATTGATGATGTCACCGCGATAGCTTGGCAGGCTCTGCCCGTCCACCGTTTCCATATCGGCTGATCTGGGCTTGGCGAACTGTCCTGCCAGGCGCCCTACTTTCACCACCGGCAATTTTCCCGCGTAAGTCAGTACGATGGCCATTTGCAGGAACACTTTGAAAGTGTCGCGGATACCCTGGGTAGTGAAGTCCCTGAAGCTTTCCGCGCAATCGCCACCCTGCAGGAGAAAGGCCTTGCCTTCAGCCACATTGGCCAGCTGCGCCTTGAGGTCCAGGATTTCCTGCGCGAACACCAGAGGCGGCTGTTTGCGCAAGGCGGCCTCGGCCGCCCTCAGCGCTTCCGCGTCGTTATAGGTCGGGTGCTGCAGGACCGGCTTGTCGCGCCAGCTTGAAGGCGTCCAGTCTGAAGCGACTGATGCAGTCTGCTCGCGCCCCTGGCTCGAGTTCTGTTTCAGTGTTCGATCTGGTGTCTTCATGTGCAACCGCGGCCTCTTTGATGTTGGGTTAGCCGATCAGATTACCAGAAAATGGACTACCGAATACAGCCTGAGGGCAAGGCATGCCGTGCCGCGGTAGGGCTTTAATTTGCGGCCAGCGCAGTTAGCTCCACCTTTTCTACCCGTATGGCGTCAGCCTCATCATAAAAGGCGTACACAGCGTTGGCGGCCTGCCCTATTGAGGCCGGCACTGCCTCAAGCTTGATAGTAGCCACTTCCTTTAACTCGCGGTCATAGCGTACAAGCTGATCGGCCCGCAGCACGATCAGATAACCGTCTCCAAATGCGACATCATCGGCAGTACCGGTAATCTGCCCTGCATAGCTCAGATCGTGGGTGTAGTACAGCACGCCGGCACTATCCAACAGACGGTCCTGCTCTGGAAATATGAACAGCGAAGAGGCTTGCGGCAGTTCATCCTGATAGAAGCTTTCTATCGAGCTAATGACGGTGCCGGCATCCGTTACCCGAATCTTGCCGATGTCGGAAGGATCGGTGCCCGTCGCTCGCATGAAGACGGCCGATTGCAGATCAGAGCCAATGATCGCAGTGCCCTTCGAGGGCAGTAAGACACCTGTTGCCGCTGTATTGGGATCAAGGCCGACACTGAGCAGACCCTTTTCGCCCAGATTTAGATAGGCCACGCTGTTGACGATCTCGATTTCGCTAAGTTCGCCCTCGGTCAAGGTAAGGAAGGTGCTTTTCAGCGTCCTCGTATCTATCACATCAGCGTTGTCGTGGTATCCGATAACCAGGCGCCCTTCCTCGACCGCTGTGGCTCGGGGAACGCCTGAAAGTGTGATCTCTGGCAGAAAGGTTTCCGCTGCCATGTCATATCTCACGACCTTGTCAGGCGAGGTATAAGTGAAGTAGGCGACGCTACCGTCTATCTGCACATCGACCAGGGCCGCTAGAGCTGGAAGGGAGAAGACGCTGAAAATGCCTACAGCGACGGAATAAATCCGGCAAGCGCTTGTCATGAGCAGTCCCTTTGGTTGGCTAATCGTCGCAAAGGCAAACCCTTTACGAACTGTAAACCAATGTAAACGGACTGTAACAACTGTTCAATTATTGAACTGTCAAAAGTTGTCAAATCTGCGAGAAGGTCCTCACATAAAGCTGCTCTACCTTCTCCCTCGCCCAAGGCGTGCGCCGCAGGAACTTCAGACTGGACTTTACGGACGGCTCGGATTTGAAACAGTTGATATTGATTCTCTCGGCAAGGGCCGGCCAGCCGAAATGCTCGGAAAGGCGGGTCACGATTTGCTCCAGGGTGATGCCGTGCAGCGGGTTGTTCGGTTGTTTGTCGGTCATAATGTCGCTCGTGCTAGTTCCGCTCATTATACCGCTAATGCGCTTTGGATATTACCGCTCGACGATTTCAACTACACTGAAAGGACGGGGCGCAGTCGCCTTTTCATGGTCAACTCGAGGATATGGAAATGAGCAAAGAACAGAGAAGCGTAAAGGAAACAAAGAAAAAGCCTGCCATGACGGCCAAGGAAAAGAAGGTGGCGAAGAAGCAGAAGAAAGACGCTTCGTGAGGCCTTAGCCTCCTCCACTTTACATAGCTGAGACAAACTTGATGACCAAAGCGGACTACACCCTCTATACCTTCGCCATGTCGCACTACAGCGAGAAGATCCGCTGGAGCCTGGATCATATGAAACTGCCATACCGGGAAGTTTGTATGACGCCAGTCTTCCACATTGTACCTGCACTGCGTATGGGTGGACGCAAGCAGACCACCGTACCTATTCTCGTGACCCCCGAAGCCTCCATTCAGGACAGTGCTCGCATACTGGACTGGCTGGAAACTCATCATGGGCCGCTCGATCTGATTCCTGCGGCGCTGCGGGACGAGGTCATGGCTGTCGAAGCGCGATTCAACAAGATTGGCCGGGATGTCGCCCGCTTTTTATATGCCGCAGGGTTCGGCGAGGGTGACGACTATATCGTCAAGCTTTGGACCGACCACGCGAGCGCTGGGCAGGCCTTTGTGATACGGCATAGTTTTCCACTCATCAAATGGTCGCTGAAGCGCCAGCTGAAGATTAACGAGGCCGGGGTTGCCCGTGCTCGCAAACGAATCGGCGATGAAATCGAATGGCTGGAGGCCCGGCTGAATAGCGGTCATCGTTTTCTGGCCGGTGATCAATTCACGGCTGCTGATATCACGGCAGCGTCACTGCTCGCCCCGCTGGCCTGTCCTGATCAGCACCCGGTTTACCGGGCGCCGGAGTACAAATCGATCATGCGTGAAGCGATAGAACCTTGGCGTGACAGTGCGGCGCTTGATTGGGTGCGAAAACTGTACAGCCAGGACCGTGGCGAAATAAAATTCCAATAAATTCAGCATCCTTGCTATCCAAAGATCCCAACTTCCCGTAAGCTTTGTCCAATCAGCCTAGGCCGGAAGATCGATATCTCCGGTCCGGTCTGCTGGTGTTTTTCGCCGCAGTGAATGTACTGCTGAAAGACACCGATAATCCGCAGTAGAAGTCCCCCGAAGACCGCAGTAGAAGTAGCCCAGGTTTTACATACATCGCACGCGCACTGCGCCTGATCCGAGGGGCCACGCCCGCGAGGGTGCCTGCCTGTTTCAGTAGCGTTCAGCATCTGCCTATCCCAACAAAATTGAAGAGGCAATTGATGAATCCCGGTTTTGTGTTCGTTCTTTTTCTCTTGTTCAGTTCTCACTCCGCAACAGCTGCGAGCCCCTCGGGCACCGACTCCACCTCGTCATATCCCTGGCAGCATAGGCTGATCAACCACGAGGGGCAGTCTTTCTCGCTGGCTGATTACAATGGGCGGACGGTGCTGTATAGCTTCTTCTATACCGGCTGTTCGTCGATTTGCCCTACCCAGACCTATGAGCTCACGCGCGTTCAGCAGCTGTTGCCGGATGCGCTCAAGCTGTCGGTGCAGTTTGTATCCGTTTCGGTGGATCCCACCACAGACTTTCCAGAAACCATCAAGGCCTATGCGCAACGCTTCGGTATCGACTTCACGAACTGGCAATTCAGTACGACTCGGGATGAACACACCTTACGCGACCTGCTCGGGAAGATGAGGGTGCAGGTTGTCGAGGCGCCTGAGAGCGGCGAGATCGATCACAGCCCTACCCTGTTCCTGGTGGACCGCAGTGGTCGAATTATTCAGCGCTATCTCAGCACCCGTATCGACACGCAACGAATCGCCCAGGACATCGCAGCGGCTGACAGGATTTTCAGATAGCCGCAACAGACAGATACGCTAATCAATCAGGGAGAACAGCAGTGAAGGCAATGGAGAAACTATTGGCGGCCGCTATTTCTGGTATTATTTCCATACATGCCGCTCAGGCCTGGGGCAACGATGTGGAGGGGCAATGGGGGCCGACCATCGGCTGGAATATTATTCCGATCCACAGTGTGCTCACGCCTCAGGGACATGTTCTGAGCTTCGGCACGGACAAGGCGGGCAACCAGATGGGCGGCCTCTATTATGACCTGTGGGACCCAGCAAAAGGCACTGGACCTGACGCGCACCAGTTGCTGCCCAACCACTCCCCCACGGATCTGTTCTGTGCGGCGCAGGTGGTCCTGCCTGCGACAGGTGAAGTCATGATGTCAGGCGGTGATAACAATGCGGGGGGCATCGCGGCCAATCCTAACACCACCCTTTTTGACGGCGCGCTGAAGACCATGACTGACGGTGGCGTGAAGATGGCGTTTCCGCGGTGGTATCCAACGAATACCACCTTGCCGGATGGTGATGTGCTTGTTCAGGGTGGCAGTGCAGTCGGCGTTGATGGCCCGGGTATCATCACGCCAGAGGTCTACAATCGTGAAAAAGGCTGGCGTAGTCTCTTCGGCGCCACCAGCCAACTGGCCTACGACAACGGCTTCAACGAGTGGTGGTACCCGCGATCCTGGGTACTGTCAAATGGCCAGATTTTCAACCTGAGCGGGCCTGCGATGTTCTTCATCGAACATGAGGGCGATGGTGCCATTCAGATGGCAGGCACCTTCAAGGGCGATAACAAGGGTGCAACATCCACAGCTCTGATGTACCGTCCCGACAGAATTCTACAGGTGGGCGGTGGTGCGCCTTCTGATCTTCAAAAACATATTGATGGGTCTAACAAGGCGACTAAGCTATCGTTCGTCCCCGAGAGCGAGGCGAGTGAGCGCCTGAAAGTTGTCACCGAGCCAGCTGCCCCGATGAACTATAAGCGTCACTGGGCAACATCCACAATGTTGCCTGATGGGCGGGTGCTCGTGACCGGGGGTGCTCATCGAAACAACCTGCTGGATGGCGAAGGTCCTGCCTTGCATGCTGAGTTATGGGATCCGGACTCGGATAGCTGGCGCGTGCTTGCGGCTGAACAACATGCGAGGCTGTATCATTCGACGGCCATTCTGTTGCCGGATGCCACCGTGCTTAGTGGGGGTGGCGGTTCGCCTGGCCCGTGGGTTAATGGCAAGGAGCTCAGGAACTTCAATGCCCAGATTTTCAAGCCGCCGTATCTGTTCGACGGTGAGGCACTGGCGCCGCGCCCGACCTATGCGGTTGGCACACAAAGCCTCACCTACGGCGGAACCCTAGGCTTGAGTTATGAGTCGGCAAAGCCTATCGCAAGGGTGACCCTGCTCAAGACTGGTGCAGTCACGCACTCCTTCAACAATGATCAGTGGTTTCTCGAGCTGGGTTTTACCGCTACTGCGCCCAACGAGCTGGAAATAGCACTGCCGGACAATAGCCGCCTGGCTACGCCCGGCTTTTACATGCTCTTCCTCATAGACGATGCCGGCGTGCCATCAAAGGCCAGAATCTTTCACTTCGCGCCGCCGGACACCCAGCCAGACGAGCAGGACCTGATTATCGATGGTGGCTTCGAGTATCCGACGCTTAGCGAGGATGGTAGCGGTGAATGGCGGGATTTTTCAGCGGGTACGACTTTCGGTGCCTGGACCGTAGAGAGCGGCTCAATCAGTCTGCATCTCAACAGCCATCGTGGCCTTGGCAAAGGCGCAAGTGGACTTCAGCATCTCGACCTGAACGGCCACGCCCCCGGTGAGGCTTCACAGGTGCTCAAAGGCCTGACGATCGGACGACGCTATAAAGTAGATTTCAGTTACGCGCGGCATGATTATGCGGGCCAGGGGCTTGCGCTCGGCATTTCCATAGCTGAGCATAAGCAGAGGATTGCTGTTACCAACGCAGGTTCAGATCATTGGCTGCGCGGCACGCTTGAGTTTGAAGCGAGTGCGGCAGAAGAGCGGCTCGTTTTCAGCGGCCTTGGTGGCCGCGATTGCTGCGGAGTGCTGCTCGACGACATTTCGGTGACCCCCTCTGCCAGTGGCGGCGTAGAGAACTCCAAGACACCTGGGGAATATTGATGGATAAGCAAACGGAAGACGCCACCGAGCGTGGTTTGAAACTGGCTGCAGACTTGCCTGATCTCACAATGGAGCAGGTCGATGATTGCCTGCAGGCGATATATGAGGATATTCAGCAGTCGCTTCGGGTACCCATCGTCAACCAGCTCTTCAGGACGCTGGCAAATTATCCTGACTTTCTGGAGCAGGCCTGGCGGGCGGTCAAGCCTGTGGTTCGCTCTGTCGCCTTCGAACGCGCGGCAGACGATCTTCGGCAGAAGGCCGTATTGGATGCAGCGCCTGCAACCACCTCGCTAGGCGTATCCGGCATCATGAATGCCGATAAGCTGATCGATTTCAACGATACCATTCACTATGTGCTACCGAAGCTGCTGCTTATTTCAGCGGCGTTCAACGAATGTGCCTTTGGCGATAGACTGGGCAATGCAGCGTTCTCCCTCAACGAAATAGCTGATCTGCCACGAGGCATCGCTGATGGCACTGGCAAGGTGGAGCTGGTCGACCCTGCTGAGGCAGATGCTGCGCTGCAAGCGCTGTTCGAGAGAATCCGCCAGGATCACGGGCATCCGATGGTCTCCTCTTACTACCGGGGCATCGCGCAGTGGCCGGACTTCCTCGATAGCGCCTGGCGACTCGTTGGCCAGGAAGTGGTTTCGCAGGAGTACCGTGACAGGCGCTCACGGCTGGTCGATGCCGCACAGGCCCATGTCCGCAGCTGGCCGCTAGGCCGAATCGACGTGCAGGCCGGGCAGCAGTCGGACATTCAGGATATCCTGGCAGGCTTTCAGTTGAAGTTCATCCCAGAAATGTTGCTGGATGTGGTGTTGATCAAGGCGCTTCTAGAGGGCAAGGCTGGCGCAAGGCATTCCCGGTTCAGCGTGGCTGACGAAGTCTAGTGCCCGGTCCAGTCAGTTATGGCTAAACGTCTTTGATGCAGGATCTCCCTTCCCGCCCTTATCGCCGTGGCACATGCCCCGGCGTGGGTTCATCGATGTCAACTGGAGACGGTCTGCTGTCGCGAGTGCGGGTGCCTGGCGGGCGGCTCCAGGCGAAGCACTTGGCTTTTATTTCGACGCTTGCTGCGCAACATGGTCAGGCAGTACTGGAGCTCACCCGGCGCGGTAATCTGCAACTCCGCGGTCTTGCTCCTGAAACTGATGCGAGCGTAAGCGCTGCCCTGATAGCACAGGGTCTGGCAGTAGCACCCGCTGAGGCTGAGGCCTCACGGAACACCCTCAGTTCTCCGGCGGCAGACCTGGACCCCTACGCGCTCGCGGACCCTTGGCCCCTGGCGCTGGCGCTAGACAAGGCAATGGTAAAGGATACTGCCTTCCGAGCTCTGCCGACGAAGTTTCGCCTGCTACTCAATGGTGGCGGTGTTGCCCACCTGGCAGCTGAAGACGCTGATATACGCGCTGACGCCATAATGAGCCCTGATGGGCTCAGATACCGCTTGTCAGTGGCGGGTACAGCCTACAGCTCAAAGCGGCTTGGCCTATGTGCGCCAGAACATACAGTGAAGGCGCTACTCGCACTGACTCATCATTTTATCGAGCGTAATAGCGCGCTGCCCACGCGAGGCAGACGCCTGCTCCACGTACTCGGAGAGGTCCCCCTGCACGAGTTTCAGGCTGTGGTCGCACCCTGGCTGCAGCCTTCAGATACGCCCTTTGCTACGAATCCTTCGCTCGGTCCAGATCCAGGCACAGTAATAGGTGCGCAAAACGGCTGGTTCGGTGCAGGGGTGCCCTTTGGAGAGCTATCTGCGGAAACTGCCCAGGCGCTGGCTGATCTTGCGGAAACTCACGCTGCCGGGCAGTTGAGACTGACGCCCTGGCGACAGATTCTACTGCCCGGCGCGGGTGCTGAGCTTGCTGGTGCATTGAACTCGCTGGGGCTCATTACAGAGCCAGATGACGCCCGCCTCTCGGCCACCGCCTGCCCAGGCGCGCCCGCCTGCAACTCGGGCAGCAGCAGCACTAGAACAGATGCACTTGGCTGGGCCCGTGCTGTGCCCGCACTCTTCGATGGTGAACTGACTATTCATATATCAGGCTGCGGCAAAGGTTGTGCGCATCCACTAACCAACCCACTCACCTTGACGGCTCGAGCGGGCTTATATGATCTCATCGTCAATGATCGCGCTGATCCTGCTCACGAAGTAAACACGGTATTGACGGGCCTGACGCCGGCCGATGTGGAAGCCAGACTCCAACTGCTCTCCAGGATATTGCATAAGGCCCGGCAAGCAGACGAGACGCTCTCACAGTTGATCATGCGCCTGGATGCCAGACTTTTGCGACAGGCATTGCTCGCCGACGCTTCAGTTGCTTGAGCGGTGAGCCTGGTCCGGATCAATCTGCACGGAACAGCCGCTGGTGTCGTAGATCGTAGAGTGCGCTGTCGCGGAATCCTGACTCGCCCAATGCCCGCCCCACTAAAATCAGCGCGGTGCGTTTTTCGGGAATACCGTCCACCTGCGCTGCAATGTCGTGGAGCCGTCCGCGCAGTATCTGCTCGTCCGGATGCGTTGCACGAAAGACTATGGCCACGGGGCAATCTCCACCATAGAACGGCGACAGACGCTTGACGACCTCGCCGATAGCATGCAGGGAGAGATGAATGGCCAGGGTAGCACCCGTAGCTGCATAGGCCTCGAGGGTTTCGCCTGGCGGCATGGCCGAAGCGCGGCCCTGGGTGCGAGTCAGCACCAGCGTCTGTGCCACCTCAGGCAACGTTAGCTCAAGCCCCAATACAGCCGCCGCTGCAGAGAAAGCCGGCACGCCTGGCGTGAGTTGATACGGGATCCCGAGCACCCTGAGGCGCCGTAGCTGTTCAGCCACTGCTGAATAGATTGCCAGGTCGCCGGAATGAAGGCGCGCTACATCCTGTCCACGCTCGTGAGCCTTCCGCATGGCGTCAATGATCGCATCCAGTGTCATTCCAGCGGTATTGATGCGTACTGCATCGGCCGCGGTATGAGCAAGTATTTCCTGCGGAATTATTGATCCGGCATAGAGGCAGACAGGACAGCGTGCGATGAGATCACGTGCACGCAGGGTGATAAGATCAGGCGCACCGGGTCCGGCGCCGATGAAGTGTATGGTCATATCGGATTTCCGGAATAAAAATCGGCCTGTTTTGGCCGCGCCACCCGGGCGTGCCACAGAGTGATGGTTCGCAACGGACGCCAGCCGGTGAAGCGGCCCAGCGCTTCGGACCTTTCCACAGCGAGCCGAACCAGAGCGCCACCGTAGCGAGCCCTTGCAGCGATGAGCGCGGCTTCGCCTTCTGCCGTCACAGCGCCGGCGACGCAGCGACCGCCCTCGGAAAGCGCCTGCCAGCACAGATCCAAGAGCTTCGCTTCGGTAATGCCGCCGCCGATGAAGATTGCGTCGGGTTTCACAAGCCCGCTGAGCGCCGCCGGCGTGCGCCCGGCTATGCACTGCAGATGACCTACGCCAAAGGACTGCGCATTCGCCATGATCTGAGCAACGCGCTTCTCCTGTACCTCTACGGCCGTAGCCGTATTGGCTGCATCTGCCAGCAGCCACTCAATCGACACTGCGCCTGAACCAGCGCCGAGGTCCCATAGATGCTCGCCACCTCTTGGCGCCAGATAGGCCAGGATGACCGCGCGAATTTCGCGCTTTGAGATCTGCCCATCGTGAGTGAATTCGTTCTCGTCCCTCCCCGGCACCCGAGAGCATCCATGACCAGCGAGCCTGCTGCGGCACTCGATCGCCAGGGTATTCAGCTTATGCACCGCGGTATATCCCCAGGCGCTGGCAGTGCGTTCACAGCGTGTTTCTGATGCACCACCCATCGACTGCAGTGCCACCATCTGGCTGTCACCATAGCCCGTGCTCACCAGCAAGCGTGCAACCCTGGCAGGACTGTTTCCGTCCTCACTGAGAACCAGCAGTCGGCGCCCTGGAGATAGCACGGCACGGAGTCGATCAATATCGCGAGCTACGACAGAGAAACAATGACAGTCCTGGAGAGGCCAGCCCATCCGCGCCGCCGCCAGCGAAAACGCTGACGGGCCCGGCAGGCTTCGCATGGCGCCCGCAGGCAGATAGCGGGACAATGTTGCACCAATACCGAACCAGAAGGGATCGCCGCTTGCAAGCACGCAGACTGGCCGGCCGGCATAGGTCATCAATTCTTCGAGGCCTGCCTGGATTGGAGACGGCCAGGCTTTCCTCACCTGACCGGCGACTTCCGGCACGTAGGCCAGATGGCGCGCGCCGCCAAAGAGTACCTCAGCCCCCAGTACAGCGGCCCGCGCATCTTCGGCAAGACCGGCCCAACCCGCCTCACTCAGCCCCACCAGGGTGAGCCAGCCCTCTTCTGACGTCGTTTCCGCATAGGCGGGAGACGTCTGTTGATTCTTCATTATAAAATACCGCTCCTGATATCACTGATGGCGAGCTGCCAATGCATGTACTTATTCTTGGTGGCACACGTGATGCCATGAACCTGGCCGCAGTGCTTCTGCACGATCCTCGCTTCGAGGCTACTTATTCGCTGGCAGGACGTACACGTCGTCCCCTGCCCTCGGGACTGCCGACACGCCGCGGCGGATTCGGCGGCATCGCCGGCCTGGTCCAATGGCTGCAGGACCATGGTGCCGCCGCCGTGGTGGACGCCACCCACCCTTTCGCGGCACAAATGTCAGCCAACGCCGTGGCGGCCTGCCGCATGACAGGTTTGCCCCTGCTGCGGCTGGGACGGCCAGCCTGGACGCCTGTGGACGGCGACCACTGGTACGATGTCCCCGACCTCGATGCGGCCGCTGTGCGACTCGGCGAAGTGACCGAGCCCGGGCAGAACGTCCTGCTGACTACCGGCGGCACGACCCTCCGGCATTTCGAGTCGATGGCCGGCCTGCATTTTGTCGTTCGCTGCGTCGATCCGCCTGAGCCTCCGCCAGCTTTTGCCAGCTGGACATTGATCACTGACCGCGGCCCTTTCGATCTGGCCGGCGAGCAGGCACTGCTATCAAGGTATGGCATCGATATTGTCGTGACCAAGAACTCCGGCGGGCTCGCCGCACAGCCAAAGCTGGGCGCAGCCCGGCATGCTGGCTTGCCCGTCATCATGGTTGAACGTCCAGAGCTACCATCAGCCGACCACGAGCTTTACAGTGTGGAGGACGTGATCGCCAATCTTGAAGCGCTGCGGGGCTGAGCGGCACCCGCATCCAGCGATTCTAGGTCTCGGCCAATTGCTCAGGATAGTCCCTCGGGCTGTAAACCCACTGTCGTCCGCCATGCTCGAAGTTACGGGCAAGTGAGTTCCCAATCAGGACGAGCGTCTGCATGTCTACAAGTGTCGGATCAGCCGCCGCGAGCGTGGTGAAGTGCAATGATTCATCTGCCCTGCCTACGGCCCTGGCGAAAATGACCGAGGTCTCGGCTGCTTGCACTGTTCTGAGCACCTCGAGTGCCTCGCCTAACTGCCACGGTCGATGGCTGGAACGCGGGTTATAGAACGCCATGGCAAAATCGGCCTGTGCAGCCAGCGTGATGCGCTTGCGGATGACTGACCAGGGCTTGAGCACGTCGGACAAGGACATCACGCAGAAGTCGTGACCCAGTGGTGCGCCCGTTCTTGCAGCGGCCGCCTGCAATGCAGAAATACCGGGGTAAATGCCGAGCTTCACGTCCTGCCAAGCAGGTGAGGCCTTGTTGGCAAGCACTTCACAAATGGCTGCCGCCATTGCAAAAATTCCGGGATCGCCACCGGAGACAACAGCGACGTGACGGCCTTCAGCAGCAAGATCCAGCGCTTGCGCCGCTCGCACGAGCTCCACTCGATTGTCGGATGGGTGGCAGCAATGATGTGGCTTGGCGACACGGTCGAGATAGGGGCCGTAGCCGACCAGATCAGTGGCTTCATCAATGAGTGCCGCCGTCTCCGGACTCATCCAGGCCGCACCAGCCGGGCCGGTTCCGACGACCGACAGAATGCCGCCACTGCATGCTGTAGCGCTCATACACGTACACCCGGGCCGGGAATGAGTACCATCGAAAAATAAGGCGCTACGGTGTCGCCGATTTCGGAGAGTGGCGATACGCGCTGCTCTGGCATACTGGCCTTCTCCACATACCACGCACGGTCAGCCATACCCAACTCCTCAGCCATGCGACAGATACGCCCAAGATTGGAGCCGACCTTCATGATCACGGTTGCCTTGCTGCCCGACATACTGGCCCGGAGCGATTCGTCATCGAGCGTGCCTGGAATGACAGTGAGCACATCATCGCGCATGATCAGAGGCTTTGGCAGCAGCGCCCCGCAGGCCATGACGGAGTTGACGCCAGGCACCACGGTAATTTCGAAACGTTCTTTCAGGCGCAGGAAAACGTGCATGAAGGAACCGTAGAAGAAGGCGTCGCCTTCGTTCAGCAGCGCGACGTCGTGCCCTGCCAGCAAGTGCTCGGCCACCGCCTCTGCAGCTTCATCGAAGAAAGCCTCGATCCGGTCATGATACTCCTGGCTCGTATGCGGCAGCTCAACAGTGACAGGGTAAACGAGCGCCAGCTCCTGATGCTGAGCCCCGATATGCGCTTCGCAACTGGCGCGCGCCCGTCCTTTGCTGCCGCGCTTGCAGAAATAGGCCACCACTGGGCACTCCGCCAGCAGGCGAACTGTCTTCAGGGTGAGTAGCTCGGGGTCGCCAGGTCCGGTGCCAAGGCCGTAAAGCCGTCCAGGTGCTTGTTGTGTGGTCATGGTGCTCACTCGATGTCGCTAGCAAGGGCGTTGACCGCGGCGGCTGCCATGGCGCTGCCGCCCAATCTGCCGTGCACGGTGATGAAATGGATGCCTGGTGTGGCCGCAAGTGCCTGCTTGCTTTCCGCCGCACCAATGAAGCCAACTGGAAAACCGAGAATGGCCGCAGGTATCGGTCCGCCGGCGGCCATGAGATTCAGGAGATGGAACAGTGCTGTGGGGGCATTGCCAATCGCCACTACGGCGCCTTCAAGATCCGGCTCCCACAGATTGACGGCTGCTGCACTGCGGGTATTGCCAATCTGTGTGGCCAGTGCAGGTACCCGCGGGTCGCGCAGGGTGCAAATCACCTGGTTATTGGCGGGCAATCTGGCACGGGTGACACCATGGGCCACCATCTGGCTGTCACAAATGATGGGCTTACCCGCCTTCAGCGCCGCTCTGGCTGCCTGGCCAACGCCATCGGAGAACGCCAGGTGTTGCAGAACGTCTACCATGCCGCAGGCGTGGATGATGCGGACCGCTGGGGCTTCCATTTCAGCTGGCAGACGCGAAAGATCGGCCTCGGCCCGTATGGTGGCAAAAGAAGCCTCGTAAATGGCCGCGCCATCACGAATGTAGTCGTGCAGGTCTTTGTTCATGGCTTGCTCTGTAAGATTGTAATGATAATCATGATTTGATTCGTATACCCCGGGCGATCAGCCACCAGGCGAGGCCACCGACCGCACAGGTGATCAGGGGCAACACGATGAATGTGCTGGCACGACAGCTGTCTCCGATATCAAGCAACGCATAACGAAAACCGTCGACGATATGGACCATTGGGTTGAGCTGCGAAACATCCGCCCAGGGCGACGGCAGACGGCTGATGGGATAAAACACGCCGCCGAGGTACATCAGCGGTGTCAGGATGAAGGTGTTGACCAGCGAGGTATCGTCGAAGTTGCGGGCGAACACGCCATTGACCAGGCCTGCGAACGAGAACAACAGCGCGCTCAGTACGGCTACGCCGAGCCCTGATGCCAAATGGTGCACTTGCAGACTGGTGAACGGCAGGGCCAGCGCCGCAACCAGTGCGCCAGCCAGCAAACCACGTATGACACCAGCTGTTGCAAAACCAGCCACTATCAGCCAGGCAGGCACCGGCGCCACCAGCATTTCTTCGATGTGTCGTTGCAGACGGGCGCCGAAAAAGGCGAGCGTGGTGTTGCTGTAGGCATTACTGACAACGGCGAACAGTATCAGGCCAGGCATGAGAAAATCGGCGTACGGCACGCCTTCGACTGCGGCCAGATCGCGGCCTACAAAGTGTCCAAAGATCAGCATGAATAGCGACGCGGTCACCACCGAAGGCAGCAGGCTCTGCACCCAGCTGCGCACGAAGCGCCGCACCTGTTTTATAACGAGGCCCTGATAGGCGTTCCAGTACATACCGGCGTTCATGCGCGCCCCGTATCAGCTGAAGCGCGCTCTGCCAGGAGCTCAAGGAAGCGTGACTCCAGGCGGTTCGAACCCTGCTGAACGGCCAGTACCTTGATACCCTGCTGCAGGAGTTCGTTAAAGAGTTGATCGAGCGTCTCATGCTGAGGCCAGTCCAGTTCAAGCCGGTGCCCATCAAAATCGCGCACTCTCCCACGGGCGAGTTGAGGGCGCGTCAGCGGGGCGTCCTCCAGCTCGAGCATCAGATGCTGCGTCTGCAGACCGCTCAAGAGAACTTCAGGTGTATCCCTGGCGATGATTCGACCTGCATCGATGATAGCGATATCGTTGCACAGCGCCTCAGCCTCCTCCAGATAGTGTGTGGTGAGAAAGATGGTGGTGCCCTGCCCGTTCAACTCACGAAGCATGGCCCAGGTCGCCTGGCGGGCCTCCACATCGAGACCGGCGCTTGGCTCATCCAGCATCAGCAGTCTTGGCCTGTGTACGAGGGCCCGTGCAATCATCAGACGTCTTTTCAGACCGCCGGAGAGTCCCCAGGCCTTCGACCTGGCTCTATCAGCCAGACCCACGAGCTCAAGGACCTCACAGGCCCGCCGCGCGGCATCTTTTCTCGATAGCCCGTAGTACATGCCCTGGGTGGAGACGATTTCCTGCACGGGCTCGAAACTGTTGAAGTTGACCTCCTGTGGCACGAGCCCGACGCAACATCTTGCAGCCATGGCCTGGCGTTGATTGTCGAAGCCGAAGATGCTGATGCTGCCGGTTTCCATGCGTACGAGCCCGGTGATGAGTCCGATAAGCGATGTCTTGCCTGCGCCATTGCGCCCGAGTAGTCCAAAAAATGCGCCAGCAGGAATGTTCATGTCGATGCCTGCAAGCGCTTCACGCCTGGTCGCCACCCCTTCCTTTTTTGCCCCCTTGGGGGCGCCCTCATAGTGCTTGCGTAGATTGCTGATGCTGATAGCTGGCGCGCTCATGGCTGTGTTGCCCTATCGGCGTAGCCTACAAGCTCTCCGCCGCGATCAATGGCACAAACGGCTACCTCGATATCTGCAGGCAGATAGGCGTAGACCCGTGCCAGTGCGAGTTGTGCAAGACGATCACCCAGCGGGATGCCAGCCTGCTGACAATAGCCGAGGGTTTCGATAGAGGTGTTCGATCGCGAAATCATCGCCTGCAATGCCTCTGTCGCGCCTAGCGCGGCCGCCTGGCGTGCAAGCCAGGGCAAATCGATGGCGCACTTACGGCTGTGAGTATCCGGATGACCTGCAGCGAACTTGCTCAACTTGCCAAAGCCACTGACCAGCGTGAAACGGGGCACGGAATTGCGGCGCAGGTACTTGAGCAGCGCACCAAAGAAGTCGCCCATTTCAACGATAGCCATCTCACTCAGACCATACTGTCGCGACACAAAAAGCTCGCTGGTCCCGCCGGTACACCCGGCGAGATGCGTAAGCCCATTGGCACGCGCGACATCAACCGACTGATGAATCGATGCAATATAGGCTGCGCATGAAAATGGTCTGACGATACCGGTGGTGCCCAGCACGGAAAGTCCACCTATGATACCGAGGCGGCCGTTCATTGTTCGCAGGGCGATCTTTTCCCCATTATCAACGCCTACCGTAACGCGAAAGCCGCCAGTAAAATCAGCTTCTTCAGCAAGCTGCTGCAGGTGTTCGGTAATCATCTGACGGGGCACCGGATTGATGGCCGGCTCGCCCACCGCGAGACTCAGGCCCTTGCGCGTTACAGTACCCACACCGGCGCCGGCGGCGAATTCGACACCTGGCCTTTGCAGCAGTCTGATTTCGACCCAGAGCCGCGCGCCGTGGGTGGCATCGGGATCATCGCCAGCGTCCTTGATGATGCCGGCTATGGCGGAGTCACCAGTGCACATGAGATCCGCTATTGTCATCTCCGGCTCGCCGCCCCGTGGCAGGCGTATGGTCAGTGCAGTGGTACGTTTTCCCGTCAACAGAAGGCGTGCGGCTGCAAGCGAAGCGGCTGTCGCGCAGGCGCCTGTCGTCAGACCCGTACGCAGTGGGCCGCGGTACTCCGGGGTTTCCGGACGCATGGATCCACTGCTGGGCGTCATGATCAGTGGCCGGCAGCAACGGCGCGGCCGTTGAACAGGTCGGCGATCAATTGCGGTGCCGAGGGGAAATAGCCGTGAAAATAGCTGGCCGTCAGACTCCCCTGCCGATAGATCGCTTCGCCAGCACTGCCTCGCAAGCGTCTGGTGAGTACTGCTGGCGCCAGCGGCGTATCCAGATCGGAATGGTGGTAGGCATGGCCGCGCAACTCTTCATGCGCGCTATCGCCGCTACCGGCCATGGCCTGCATACCCAGCCCTTTCAGACGCCCGGCCATCCGAGCCTGCCCGGGCATAAGCCCATACATCGCATGCGCCACGCCCTCAGTGTCCAGCAGACTATCGACACAGGCCATCAATCCGCCACACTCAGCGAGAATGGGTTTGCCAGCCGAATGATGCGCACGAATAGCCGCACGCATCGCAGTATTGCCAGAAAGGGTTTTACCGTGGAGTTCGGGGTACCCACCCGGTAGCCAGATGGCATCGCATGCCGGCAGTGCCTGGTCTGTCAATGGCGAGAAGAATGTCAGCTCAGCGCCCATACTTCTGAGCACGTCCAGATTGGCGGGATAGATAAAGGCGAAGGCATTGTCACGGGCGATGGCAATGCGACGGCCGGTCAGCAGACGAGGGATCGGCAGAGGTGCATCCGCACTGAGGGTGACCTGGGCTGGCAGCCGGTCGAGGCCGGCTTCTTTCAGGACCTCAGCGGCCGCATCGAGTGCTGCATCCAGTTCTGGCAGCTCGCTGGCCTGTACCAGGCCAAGATGCCGGTCCGGTATCGTGAAGAACTCGCTGCGCGGAATGGCGCCGAGCAGACTGATGCCAGGGGGCAGGCTCTCGCCTACCAGCTGGGTGTGATAGGCACTGCCGACTCGGTTGGCAATGACCTCATGCACCTTGACATCGGGCCTATAGCTGGCAAGCCCAAGCGCCAGTGCCCCGAAAGTCTGCCCCATGGCGCGCGCATCGATGACAGGCAGTGCAGGAATCCCGCAGCTGACTGCAAGATCGGCGCTGCACGGTTCACCATCGAACAAGCCCATCGATCCTTCGACCAATACGAGATCTACGTCGCGGGCAGCTTCTGCCAGGCGCCAGCGGATCTCTTCATCGCCAGTCATCCAGCCGTGGACCTGATAGACAGGCGCGCCAGAGGCCAGTTCGAGCACCATCGGGTCGAGATAGTCGGGGCCGTGCTTGAATACTCGGACGCTGCGTCCGGCGTTGCGATGCAGACGGGCCATGGCGGCGGTGACCATGGACTTGCCATGACCAGACCCTGGGGCACAGATGAGTGCGGCGGCGGTAGTGCCGGTGATACGAGTACGTTGGGTGGTCAACATGATTAGCCCTGGCAACATGAGTGCAAAGGCATTGCGGGGCAAAACAAACAAAGACAGGGGATGCCAGATAGACGAGGCCGACCTGCCCATAGTCGCCCACCGCAACACCTGGCATGACCCTTCTGGCCGGTCTACGGACTGATGAGCCGGCGCCGAAGCGCCGAAGCAGACCGCCTTCCCATGTCATGACACAGTGGCGTACCGGTTGCTTTTGACTCAATCACCGTTGCGGGGGCAGCGTCGGACTGGCACCGACTTCCCGTTTAAACCCTGAACGTAAAGGGTCACCGAAAGGCAGGGCGGGAATTTAGCAATCCCCGGCCCCCGAGTCAACGACCACGATTAGGGTGGTCGTTGCAGCTTGGTAAACGCTTCGGGTGGCAATCAGTCCCGACCGAACCTCAGCTTGAGACGGCGGTAATCACACTTCAGCTTGTCCTGAATACGCCAATCGCAGCTGTCGGTATCCCATGGAAAGAACGGGTTGCCGACCAATGCCATTTTTTTTCCAAGTTCGGGCTCGTGTCGAAGAATAACGCTGCGGAAGTTGGTGTCCTTGATCCAGGCCATACCCTCTTTTGTGTACACCTGTTCGTTGAAGTCGGTGGTGTAGAAGCGGTCTGACTGGAATCGTCGCGGCGCCATCACGGTAAATATCCGAAAGGTCGTATCACTGAAGCCGAACCCATCTGGGCGGTACCCTTCAGCCAGTTGGCCGACCACCGTGTCAATCAGTTCGACATCGTTGTTGTAGACTTCGCGCATCTTCTCTGCGAGTGCCCTGTCTGGCGTGATATCCGTAAAGTCATTGATGGGTGGCATCTTCAGCTGTCGTCTGAACTCATTGTAGCGGGGCACACCGCGCTCTCGATCACGAAGAATGTCGAGTGCAGCCATATCCAGCACACGGCCATCGGGCATGCGTAGTTCCTGGAGGAACTTCGGATAGTTATGCGGGGTCAGCTGACCTGGGTGGGTCATACCAAACGAATAGTACACGTTCTCATTACCCAATGAATCCAGTACCCCAGGCGCCTTCTGAAAGGCCTGATCGGTGGTACTGACAGCCTTGATCATCTTGCCTGACTGATAGTCGACCATATCCACCGAGTCCCGGATCAGGGGGTGCATTCGGTACACAGCCACGAACTCCTCCGTTAGGCTATACGGCGTGTCACGCAGATTCTTGTCACCGCCAACAACCACTTCCCAGTCCAGATTCAGCGCCAACTTGGTATTGGTCGTTTTAAGAATGGCGGGTGTCCAGTCCACAGTGTGAATCTTGGCTATAATCGCCGCGTTGATCAGGCGAGCCTTGTTGAACAGCTGCTGGTCGGTCCAAGAGGGATGTTTTGCAGCCAGCATCTCTGCAATCGCATTGTGTTCCTTCACGAACAGCTCATGGAACATCTGCAGCCCGAGCCACCAGTTATCACTGAAGCCGGTGACAGGCAGACCGGTCTCTGGATTGACGGCCAAACGGCCACTGGGTTCGATGATGAGCTTGCCGCCTTCAAAAGTTCTCAGGCTATCCTGAACCGCCTGATCGCTGCCGTAGAGCTGAGAGCCATCCCACCAGTGCGTAAGCCGGTTGGTGTAGGCTTTCGGTGTGTTTTCATAAGGGGTCCAGGTCGGATCGACCTCGGTTTTCGCGATAGCCATGCTGCCGCCCAGTTCACTGGCCAGCGGATCGTCGGCATCCAGTGGCACCTCGTGTGGCGCACCAGCATCATCCCTGTGCGAGAACCAGTCGTGTGTCATGAACTGGATCCAGGCGGCCGCCCAATAACTGAGGAAATCGACTTCCTTGATGTCATCGCGGGTCATCAGCTCACGGCTGATCATCCGGGGGTTTGGCTCCATAAGCATTGCTTCGTCGGCGTACGCCGAGTTGAGCGGCACGTTGCGACCAAAGCGCATGCCTTCGCTGCCCATACGGGTTTGGTCGAGGTCGTTGCAGTTGCCCTCGGTCGTACGTGCCCCGGCAGTGTCAGCGTCACAGGCTACGTTCTCTGGGTAGGTGCCGTTGGTGTCTATGATATTGTTCTTGTTCAGATTGGTAACGCTTTGAAGCAGGTGCAAAGTACCTGCCAGACCGTCGTCCCACCAGCGAATGATAGGGGTGTCGGCAGGTTCTTCTGCAGCATCCTTTTCCCAGAGGGAGGCTTGGGCGCCGGAGGGTGCTCCTGCGATCGCACACGTAATGGCCGCCAGCATCAGCCGGCGTTTGAAGGTGTTTTTCATTGTTATGGTCCTGTCTTGGAGAGCGGGCATCCTGTTTCACTTGCATCACCCATTTGAGTGATGCGACACACTAGAGCCTGCGCAGGTGTGCTCATATCCTATGAAAGGATGACTTTTCTTTCAGGCGACAAAGCGCAGATTGGAAGCGTGACACTTGTCACGTTTTTTCTGCGCGCTGACTCACAGTCTCTGTTTACACCTGTACCTTTTTTGCCTTCGCCGAATTACAAGTAGTTCCAAAAAACCATGTCACGCCAAGAACGTTTGTATGGATAGCACCGCTAACACCGAGAGGGAGCACCTCCAGGCCCATCCGCGCTTCAGCCTCGTCAGAGCGCATCCGGCGCTGTTCCAGCTATTGTCGGAGCATGAGCGCCTGATCGTTCATTCGCCCCAGGGCAGCGGTAAGCGCCGCGGTGTCTTGCAGTGGTTAGCAACCCGTAACCTGCCGTATCGATACTTCAAGTGGCGTCG
>TARA_R100000306_G_scaffold14377_4_pt1 | contig 59005 bp, 54 predicted proteins | sample TARA_R100000306 | Tara Oceans TARA_R100000306 (sample SAMEA2620824) | marine metagenome | biome: marine biome (ENVO:00000447); feature: mesopelagic zone (ENVO:00000213); material: "saline water (ENVO:00002010), including plankton (ENVO:xxxxxxxx)" | depth 1000 m | reverse complement strand
GAGGTCGAACTCCTCGAAACCGTCCTCGTCGTTGTCGCACAGTATATAGTCGCTGATAGGATCAGTGATCGGGGGACTGTCGTTGACAAGCAAGTCTAGTGCAATCACATTAAAACAATCGGTACTATTTACATTATCTGCACGTGCATAAATTGTTTGGAAACCAATTGTTGTGTTCACGAACATGGTTGGATTTGCGATAGGATTTACTCCATTTAGCGCATCATTAAAATCTTCGTAGTAAACTACCACCGCCTCAGGGTTTGAACCAGTGATTTCGTCATCTTTAGTAGGAAGATTAAATTCAGCAAAACCATCGTTGGGCAGTTCGTCACATACTTCGTAGGTAGACGGCTCAATAAGTACAGGAGCCGCAAAGAACTCTATTATAAAACTACTGATAGCGGCACATGTTCCTGGAGGACTGGCATTATTTTCTACCCGAACATACACCGTTTCAGGAGAGGTGGTCACATTGTAAGGGTTTGGCAATTCAGCCGTATCGTTTTCTGCATCTAGTTGCGTTGGGTGATAACTTACCGAATAATCATTAGGATCTTGTCCGTTTAAAGCTTCTGCATTTTTCAATGCCACCAAATTCAATAAAACTTCACCATTTGAATCTTCATCACAGAGACCACCAATATTTGTCATGGGACCCGCACTTACGGTATCAAACTGGATAAAAAATTCATCGGTAGCATAACATGTTCCTGTAAGCTCTTCAACACGTGCAAAAATAGGCTGCACTGGCGGCGTTGCGATAGGATAAGCCGTTGCTGGGGTAATTGGATTCGCACCAGAATTTGCCTCAGCTTGAGTTAAGTGATAGGAAACATTATAGTCTGCAGGGTTCTGAGTTCCTAAAATAAAGGGATCATTGACCGTCAAATCGAAGAAGCCTAAATCGCCATTAGCATCGCATTGAAATAGATCGATCGTAGGTTCGGCGAAAGGTTGTACGTTGAAAAAAACGTCTATACTGTCTGTAGCAGTACAAGCACCTTCGGTTACGATACAAGTATATGTTCCATCTACGGTAACATCTAAAGTAGGATCGGTTTCACTAGGAAGCGGTGTTCCGTTAAAAAACCATTGAAAAGAAAATGCAGGATCAACTACACCGGTATCAATGGTAACGGTCATTCCGATACAACTTTGAATATCTGGCCCTAGAAATTGCACAGCTTCATTTAAATCTACTGGCAAAATGAATTCATTATTGGTTTCATTCGTTTCTGCCACGATACCTGTTCCGTCTCCTACATCGTCAACCACTGCTTTTAAATCGAAGTTCACAGGGGTCCCTAGAGGTAGGTTTAATGTTATGGTACCGCTTTCTGAGCCATCAATAGGGATATCAGCTACAGTCTGCGACTGACCAACTAATGTGTTGTTAATATAAAATGCAATGGGTGTATTGGCAGGTAAAAATGCTGTACTATTTACATTAAATACAGTATAGTTTACATTAATATCTCTGTTTTGGCAGAGCACCCCAAGATTATCAATAACAATAGTAGCATCAGGAATTTCGGAATTTACACTAGTAATAAGGTTGTTAACCATTACAAAATCTTGATTTGAAGTAAGGGAGATATCAATGCTCGTATCTCCTGGCATTACAATCCCTTGCAAATCATAGACATCCAAATCCATATTATACAACTCGGTTGAACCGGTATAACTATTCGTACCATTGAAAGCATTGTTCGGAGGATTTAAAACGTTTTGTATTAAAACCCCATTGATCCTAAGCGATTCATTCACTGGATTTCCTAAGTCACCTTCCCAAGCTAAAAAGCCAATTTTCGCCAACTCGTCAGTTGAGGCATCTATATTGCTCAATGTAATGTCTAACTGGGGATTAGTTCCAGACACAAATTCTAAACCATCGAACAAACTAATTTGGTTCAAATTTAATGCTGGATCTTCATATATAATATAGATAGCCCAGCCCCCAAAATCAGTACCGTTACTACAGGTATTACTAGCTGCTAAATCAATTTGCATATCTGCGAACGTGTATTGCCCGTTTCCATTGGCAGCTATAATATTGGTAACATCTGCGTTTGCAGCAAAATATTCGCGACCCACACCTGAAATTAGACTAAACGTCCTATCTGCAGTGACAGGGATTTCATTTAAGCTCACGTTAAAATCACCGGGCCCCGGCGCAGACCAATACAGCTGTGCTGAAACAAGAGTTTCTGTAAGACCCAGATTTAAATCGGCAGAGCTACTATCAAGTAACATGCAAGGGTTTGCAGAAGGATTCAAAGTATTTCCTATTGCTGTAAAGTCGTACCTTCCGTTGAATTGCTGAAACAAATCAACCTGTTGAGAAAACATAAAAACCGGGGAGAGTAACAGGCAGAGTAGTAATTTTTTCATAGTATCTAAAATAAAAGCGGAAATTAAGAAAATTTTATGAAACCTTTTGACGATCTACTCAAAAGATGTCCTGAAAAGCATGTATTCCAAATTTTTAAAGCAACCATTGAAATACGTATCTTTGCGCTCTTATAATTGATAACAGACTATGGATTTGGAAAAACAGGCCGCACCAGAAACCCACGATGAAGGAGATCACCTTGGTGCTGCTCCCTACACGCCCTTACGAAGCGATGCATTTGAATTGAGCGACATTGAAAAAATTGCGAGCATCAAAAAAGATGTAGAAAGCATCATGCAAACATTGGGGTTAGACCTTACAGACGACAGCCTTAAAGGAACTCCCAACCGTGTGGCAAAAATGTTTGTGCAAGAGATATTTGGTGGGCTACATCCTGACCGAAAGCCGAAAGCTTCTACATTTGACAATAAATACAAATATGGTGAAATGCTTGTGGAGAAGAACATTACACTCTATTCTACCTGCGAGCACCACTTGTTACCCATTGTTGGAAAAGCCCACATTGCGTACATTTCTAATGGAACCGTAGTAGGTCTCAGTAAAATGAACAGAATAGTAGATTACTTTGCCAAGAGACCACAAGTACAAGAACGTTTAACCATGCAAATTGTTAGCGAACTACAAGCGGTTCTTAAAACTGAAGACGTTGCCTGTGTGATAGACGCCAAACACCTCTGTGTAAATTCAAGGGGAATTCGCGATATTGATAGTAGTACCGTGACTAGTGAGTTCGGCGGAAAATTTAAACGTCCAGAAACGCGTCGTGATTTTTTAGATTATATCAATTTAACGACCAAATTTGAGGGTGTGTGACGATTTCCGAAGAAAGAAAAAGCCTTTTTATCATTGCCAACTAACTTGTTAAAAGCAACCCATGAGCCTTTACAAAAACCAAAATATTCAACTATACAATTCGCTCACAAAACAAAAAGAGCCTTTTACACCAATCCATGAAGGAGCCGTAGGCATGTATGTTTGTGGCCCCACGGTGTATAGCAACGTGCATATGGGAAATTGCAGAACGTTTCTGTCGTTCGATTTGGTTTTTAGATATTTAAAACATTTAGGCTATAAAGTTCGCTATGTGCGTAACATTACCGATGCCGGCCATTTAGAAAATGATGGTGAAAGTGGTGACGACCCTATTTTGAAAAAAGCACGGATTGAACAATTGGAGCCAATGGAAGTTGTACAAAAATATACGGTCGATTTTCATGAAACCATGGCAAAATTTAATGCATTACCCCCCAGTATTGAACCCACTGCCACGGGACATATCATTGAACAAATCGCCATCGTAGAAAAACTTATTGAAGAAGGATATGGCTACGAAAAAAATGGTTCGGTTTATTTTGATGTAGTTAAATTTAATGAAGATCATGCCTACGGAAAATTGAGCGGTAGACAATTGGAAGACATGATTACCAACACGCGCGAACTCGCTGCACAGAGCGAAAAAAAGAATCCGCAAGATTTCGCCCTTTGGAAAAAAGCAGAGCCCCAGCACATCATGCGTTGGCCCTCCCCTTGGAGCGAAGGCTTTCCTGGTTGGCATTTAGAATGTACTGCGATGAGCACGAAATATTTGGGCGAAACTTTTGATATTCACGGTGGTGGGATGGATCTTAAATTTCCGCATCATGAGTGTGAAATTGCCCAAGCCGAAGCAAGTAATCATAAGAGCCCTGTAAACTATTGGTTACATGCCAATATGCTTACACTGAACGGCAAAAAAATGTCTAAATCTACCGGCAACAACATCTTGCCGGGCGAATTATTTTCTGGAGAGAATGACATCTTGAAAAAGGCATTTACGCCAACAGTGGCCAAATTTTTTATGTACCAAGCCCATTACAGAAGTATCCTAGATTTTTCGAATGATGCGCTAGAGGCTTCTGAAAAAGGGTTTAATAGATTAATGGATGCATTGCACAGTCTTGCTGAAATTTCCACCTCTGAAAATAGCTCGCTAGACATTGCAACATGGAAACAAGCTTGCTATGACGCCATGAACGACGATTTCAACAGCCCGATACTAATCGCACATTTGTTTGAAGGAGCGAAGTACATCAATGCACTGAAAGAAGGCAAAGAAACCATCTCTGCAACCGACTTGCAGGAACTTTCAACCACCATGCACGCGTTTATATTTGACGTCTTAGGATTGGAAGACACACAAGCTGGAGGTGATGAAGCAGCCGAAAAACTTTCTGGGGCGATTGAATTATTGATCGAGCTACGAAATAAAGCGAGAGCAAATAAAGATTTTGCAACGAGTGATACCATTCGAGATGAATTACAAGAAGTGGGCATCCAACTAAAAGATGGAAAAGACGGCACTACATTTTCGTTATCTTAACTATTAGCTATTAGTCTTTTTGGCACAACTGAAAATGAAAAAGGTTTTGACGTTTCCCTTTATATTTTTAATTCGCGTATACCAACGTGCCATCTCCCCTATTTTTCCTTCTACTTGCCGCTACCAACCTACTTGCTCACATTATGGGGTAGAAGCTTTGCAAAAGCACGGGCTATTAAAAGGTGGGTGGTTAACACTGAAACGGATTGGGAGTTGTCATCCCTGGGGAGGTTCTGGCTACGATCCAGTACCGTAGACGGATGACAACTCGCCCACGCGCATGCTGGCACGTTCACTAAAAATGTACACCGTACATGTTAAATCTACAGCCGAGTTACTTCAATTTAAGATGAAAAATAAAATTGTTGGCTCTTGTCATGGAGCAGTTTTTCCTATCTTTACAACTCATCAAAAAACACTATGCTACACTTTTTAAGCACCGTCTGGAACCCGAGCGAAGGAATTGACCTCGGTTTTTTTATGATTCGTTTTTATAGCCTTTCCTACGTGATTGCCTTTATAATTGGTTGGTTTATCATGAAGAAATTCTATAAGAATGACAACATTTCTATGGAAAAATTAGACAGCTTGTTCATTTATATGGTGCTGGCTATTTTAATTGGTGCGCGACTTGGGCATGTTGTTTTTTATGAAACCGAATTGCTTTGGGAAGACCCCCTATCTGTAATCTTGCCTTTTAAAACCGTACCAGAATTTGAGTTTACTGGGTTTCGCGGACTCGCAAGCCATGGGGCTGCCATTGGTATTGTATTAGCGTTGCTATTGTACAACAAACGGATTCTGAAAAAACCTGCACTTTGGATCTTCGATAGGGTGGTGATCACCGTAGCCATTGGCGGCGCATTTGTACGCCTAGGAAATTTTATGAATTCTGAAATCGTCGGAAAAGCCTCTGGAGATTATCCGTTGGGCATTAAAATGTTGCGACACGACATTTATCCGGAACAAGCTATGAAGGCGACTGGAATAAAAGATGTGAATCAGGCGTATGATGCAATTGCCAACAATCCACAATTTGCTGAAATATTAGCGACGGTACCCTTGCGACATCCCACGCAATTGTATGAAGCATTGGGCTACGTAATTACATTTTTAGTTTGCTGGTATATCTATTGGAAAACACCGCATAAAAAACATGTAGGGTACATTTTTGGATGGTTCTTAATTTTACTCTTCATGACCCGTTTTGTGGTAGAATTCTTTAAAATTGCACAAGTAGACGGGCGTGATGTTTGGGCTCTAAATACGGGACAGCTATTGAGTATTCCATTTATTTTGGCTGGATTCTACATCTTATGGCGCGCAACCAAAACAACGTATACAGAATGAAAAAAATACTTTTTTCTACAGCACTTTTAGCGGCCCTCTTTGCTGCGGAAGGTTGTAAAGAAACTCCAAAAGAAACCAAGGTTCTCACAAAGACAGTAACCTTCACAAAAGAAGCATCTGGCGTCCTGAAAAAAGCTGCTACAGACAGTATTGTGGCATCGTTGGATATTGAAATTGCAGAAGGCGATTATGAAACTCAAACTGGGTTGATGTACCGCAAAAGCATGTTAGACAATCGTGGGATGCTCTTTATTTTTCCTGATGAGAAACGGCGTTCGTTTTATATGAAAAACACCGAATTCGGATTGGATATCATTTATTTAAACTCCAACAATGAAATCGTAAGTATCCAAAAAGATGCACAGCCTTTAGACCCTACTTCCTTACCTTCTGAAGCGCCTGCCAAATATGTGTTGGAAGTAAACGCCGGTTTATCAGATCAATGGGGACTGGAAGCTGGCGATGTGCTGGTTTGGGAACGCGATTGAGTGGTGGCTTCGAGTGCACTTCGACACCCGCCATTAGACAAAAAATAAAAAACCCCAGCTCTTTTCAGAGCTGGGGTTTTTAGCATCTAAAATTTCCGAAGAAAGAATTACGCCGCAGCTTCTTCCTCTTCTTCTTTCTTTTCAGTAAGATCGATTCCTCTTTTCTTCACTGTATCGTAGAATACTGGCGTTGCGATAAACAACGATGAATAGGTACCCACCAATACACCTACAATCAACGCGAATATGAGTCCGCGAATAGATTCTGCACCAATAAAGAAGATACACAATAATACAATCAAGGTTGTGACAGAGGTATTCAACGTACGACTCAATGTACTATTTAATGCACCACTAATAATACGCTTCATCTTCCACCCTGAATGTTCGTTAAAGAACTCACGGATACGGTCAAACACTACCACGGTATCATTCAGCGAGTACCCGATTACCGTAAGGATTGCCGCGATAAAACTCTGGTCGATTTCCATGTTGAAAGGCATCACTTTGTAAGTAAGCGAGAAGATACCCAATACGATGAGCACATCGTGGAATACTGCTGCTACCGCACCCAAACTAAACTGCCATCTTCTAAAACGAAGTAAGATGTAAAGGAATACCACCACAAGCGATCCTAAAACTGCCCAGAATGACGAGGTTTTGATATCGTCGGCAATGGTCGGACTCACCTTATAATATTCCATTCGCCCAGCGACTTTATTCTCATCGTCGGCCTTAAATTGTTCTAGTGTCATCGCAGCCGGAAGGTTTGGTTTTAACGCTTCAAAAAGCATTGCTTCTACCTCATTGTCTATCTCGGCACTGGTTTCATCTACCTTATATTTAGTAGTAATTTTCAACTGATTGTCTGAACCGTAGGTTTTTGCCTCAGCACTTTCGAAAGTAGCTACCAAATCTTCTTGGATTACGGTTGGCTCTACATCTTTGTCAAATCGAACTGTGTAGGTACGACCCCCCACGAAATCGACCCCTTGGTTTAAACCAACGGTGAATAATGAACCTAAACTGATCGCCAATAGAATTCCAGAAATTACATAAGCAATTTTACGCTTGCGCAAGAAATCGATGTTCACATTCTTGAACAAATTCTTGGTCATTGGCGTAGAACATGTAAGTGACTTTCCGTTTTTGGTATAGCTATCTACAAACAATCTGGTGATAAAGATTGCGGTAAACAATGACGTAAGAATACCGATTAACAACGTAGTTGCGAATCCTTGAATTGGTCCTGTACCAAACACCAATAGAATAAGTCCGGTAAGACCTGTAGTAATGTTTGCATCTAAAATGGAAGACAAGGCGTTGCTAAATCCATCTTTAATAGCGTCTCGTTGCGCTTTTCCTTTGGCGAGCTCTTCCCGGATCCGTTCAAAAATAAGTACGTTCGCATCAACCGAAATACCAATAGTTAAAACGATACCTGCAATACCAGGAAGGGTTAGTACCGCTCCGATACCTGCTAAAATTCCGAAAATAAACAAGATATTCACTACCAAGGCTACATCGGCAAAAGCACCTGCTTTTCCGTAGTAAAAGATCATCCAGATCAATACCAATGCCAAGGCAATTCCGAAAGAAAGCATACCGCTATCGATTGCTTCCTGACCCAAGGTTGGACCAACAACCTCGGCTTGAATAATATCTGCCGAAGCTGGTAATTTACCCGCCCGTAGTACGTTTGCTAAATCTTGTCCTTCGTTAATACTGAAATCTCCAGTAATTTCACTTCGCCCACCTGCAATAGGCCCAGAAGTTACACCAGGTGCAGAATATACCACATCGTCAAGCACAATGGCAATTTGGCTACCATCTTTAAAAGCTTTGCCGGTCATCTCCTCCCATTTCTTCGCTCCCGTACCGTTCATCTGCATGCTAACAGCTACGCGACCTACCTGGTCGTACGTTTGCGCTGCATCGGTAACAACACCGCCGCTCAATGGTGCTTCGTTGTCTCTGTTACCAACCAAAGCGTACAAATCTGCAAATTCTACAGTTTGTTCTTCTCCATCTACAGTAACCTCTCTATCTGTTGGTAATCCCCATACAAATTTAGTATAGCGCAATTCTGCAGGCAGCAACTGACGAATCTGTGGGTTATTCAAATATTCTTTAATTGTTTCTTGATCTTTGGTTTGCACCGAAATGATCACAGGCGAATTAGACGCTCCGAAGGAAACTTTCGATAATAATGGATTGCTCACTTCAGGATCTGTAGCAGTTTCGTCACCGTCGTCTTCTCCTAAAAGGTCTTCAATGGCATCGTCTGTAGACTCTTCCGTTAGCTCTTCAGCTACGGCAGTACTGTCTTGCGCTACTTCAGTTTCAGTTTCAGCAGTTTCAGTTTCTGGAGAAAGCATTGTTTTCAACTTTGCATCTGCCTCGAACAAGAACGACTGGAATGTTTCTGCTTTATAAGCCTCCCAGAATTCTAATTGTGCAGTACTCTGTAAAAGGTCTTTGGTACGCTCGATGTCTTTCGCACCAGGCAATTCAACCAAGATACGCCCAGAGTTTCCTAATCGTTGTAAGTTTGGCTGTGTAACACCAAATTTATCGATACGCTTGCGCAGTACTTCAAAAGCAGAAGCAATAGACTCGTCTACTTTTCTACTGATAATTGGTTTTACGTCATCGTTAGACATATCGCCATTCGGAATTGATTCTTCTAGGTTTTTATTGAAGAAGATATTTGGAGACGCCAATTTGTTGTCGCCTGGCAATTCTTCAAACGCCTTAAAAAATGATTCTAAGTACGTGTCTTGGCTATCTTTCTGAAGTTCTTCAGCATTTGCAAGTGCCTGATTGAATGCAGGGTCTTTGGTATTGTTTGCCAATCCTTTCAAGATATCTTTTACTGAAACCTGAAGAATTACGTTGATACCCCCTTTAAGGTCAAGACCTTTGTTCAGCTCTTTTTCTTTCGCTGTTTTGTAATCGATCCCCAACATCTGAGGTACGTTGTTTACCGAATCAAGGTATTTAGTCTCTGCGTTGGCACGCATTTCAGGTTCGGTGTCTGGATATTTCGCTCGCGCGTATTCCTTTGCATCATCTTCTACTCCTGTGGCGATGTAGGTGTACGATAACTGGTACAAACTAACAAGTCCGAATAGGATTGCGAAGACGGTAATTAGTCCTTTGTTTTGCATTTTGTTTTTATTTATGATGTCGAATTTTAGTTCCGAAATATTACGGGACGCAACTATAGCAGTTACGTTTCATTCAACAATTACTTTTATTTAACTATGAATTTTATAATCTTCCTATAGAAAAAGGAAGCGAAGGTGTGGGGAAGTAAAAAGCTCCCTTAGGCCACGGGCCCTGCCCTTACCTCTGGGATTTTGTAAGAAGTTGTGTCTGTAAGCAGTGCCGTATCAGTATAACAGGCAACTGCATTGTTTTGTACGACTTTATTTGTTTCAAATAATGTTTCAGCAGCATGTAAGAAGACGATTGGATGTAGATACCTATCGTGAACCGATTTAAATTCGATACGTGTTCCATTAAGCCCAAGACCATTATCCGAATGCGTGGGTATCTCACTCACTTTCAACTCATACCCATTGGTTGACGTATGATCTGAATTTGAAGGCGTAAGGGGGTCGGTACTGAAATCGGTATAACCAAATTCTAGCTGCTCATACTCAGCAAATAATGCCTTCACAGCACTTACTTCAGCATTACTGAAATATGTAATTTTGAGTGTTCCTTCAAATGTTGCGGTTATCTGCACATCGTGTACTCCGATACGCTGCAACTGTGTTTTTACGGCAGCAACCGCCTTTTCAGCTTCCTGCGGTGCGTTGGTGGCGGCATTGAATTGCACCACAATTTCTTGGTTGTGTGCAACGGGTTGTTCAACACTAATGCCTATAAAGGCTAGCGCTACAACTACAAATGCTATGTACCATCTCGGATTCACGCGCCAAATATAAAAAAATCGGTGGGTTTGAGGTCACTTAATTCTATAAAATATGGGTTCGAGTTTTACTTATGGGGAGCGTTGTCTTTTTAGAATTTCTTAGATAAGTCTAGGCCCCCTCCGCCCTTCGGGCACCTCCCCCAAAGTGGGGAAGGGAAATATAAATACGCCCTGGAAAGCAAAGTCTCCCTCCGCCCTGCGGGCACCTCCCCCAAGGTGGGGGAGGAAAATAAAAAAAAACCTAACAAGTCAGAGACCTGTTAGGTTTAAATTTTATTTAAAACTTTTATGCCTTACAGCTCTAAAAGGGTATTGGTCTTGCTTACCCCTTCAGCACTTTCTTGCATGTGTGCTTTTTCGGCATCATTTAAATCGATTTCTACGATTTTTTCAATCCCGTTTCGACCTAAAACAACAGGCACACCAATGCACAGGTCGTTTAGTCCGTATTCTCCTTCTAGCATCGTAGAACAAGGGTATATTTTTTTCTGGTCACAGGCAATAGCTTGTACCAATCCGCTCACGGCAGCTCCTGGAGCATACCAAGCTGAAGTTCCCAATAATTTGGTAAGAGTTGCTCCTCCTACCTTGGTGTCTTCCTTCACTTGATTTAAGCGCTCATCACTTATAAACTCGGTTACAGGAACACTATTACGGGTCGCTAAACGCGTTAGTGGCACCATTCCCTTATCACTGTGCCCACCAATTACCATACCGTCTACATCACTTATTGGGGCTTCCAATGCCTCAGCCAAACGGTATTTAAAACGGGCACTGTCTAGCGCACCACCCATACCGATGATTCTATTTTTAGGAAGATCTGTGGTTTTATGTACCAAATACGTCATCGTATCCATTGGGTTACTTACCACAATCACAATAGTATCTGGAGAATGCTTTATCAAATCTGAAGAAACTGATTTTACAATTCCTGCATTAATACCGATCAGTTCTTCACGGGTCATCCCAGGTTTTCTTGGTATTCCAGAAGTGATCACACAAATATCACTGTTGGCAGTTTTGCTATAATCGCTGGTAGTTCCGGTGATTTTGGTATCAAAACCATTTAAAGACGCTGTTTGCATTAGGTCCATTGCCTTACCTTCGGCATATCCTTCTTTAATATCTAACAATACGACTTCACTTGCAAAATTTTTAATAGCAATGTACTCGGCACAACTTGCGCCTACTGCACCTGCTCCTACAACAGTTACTTTCATTCTCTTTTTATTTTAATGGATTATTTGAATTGGTTTTCTGCCTCTCTTGAAACAGGCCACAAAAATACGATTCTTGCTGTAGATTCCATGATAACAAACAGTTAATTTGTTGTGGTTCCAGTACCCTACGCTATGCTATGTTGTATTTAGGGCAATCCGTGTTGCCTTCTCGCGCCAACACGGCGGGCTTTCCCCTAGTAGTGTTGCGCAACCCGTGCACGGGTTGCGCAACAGCTAGCCGGTACAATCCCTATTGCTTTGGTCGTTGGTTGATAGTCTTTAGTCGTTAGTTTTTATTCTGTAGTTTTTTGATTGGCCAAAATTAAAAACTGATAGTTTTCGGCCAGGGGTTGCAGCGTCATCCCCCGATCCCCGATACTATCGGGGCGGGGATACAGCGGAAGACCCGGCGCTTCTTGCTTTCAAGAAGCGGGACGCCAAATAAAATAGATAACGGTCATGAGATTTCTCGGACGCTGTGCTCCCACGAATGGGTGACTGAGGTGTCACGCTGAGAGCCTGTCTCGACGACAAGGCGGGAAGTCGAAGTGCTCTCGAAGCCTCCAAAAAAAAGCCCCAACAAGGTCGGGGCTTTTTATATAAAATTATGTGATGAGACTACGCGTCAATATTGGCGTACACGGCATTCTTTTCAATAAACTCACGTCTTGGCGGCACTTCGTCGCCCATGAGCATAGAGAAAATTCTGTCTGCTTCGGTACCATTATCTATGGTTACTTGGCGTAAGGTTCTAAACTCTGGATTCATAGTGGTATCCCACAATTGCTCAGCGTTCATCTCACCAAGACCCTTGTAACGCTGTATACCAGCACTTCCGCCAAACTTTTCGTTTAACGCATCACGCTCCTTATCGGTCCAAGCATATTCTTTCTTCTGTCCCTTTTTCACCAAATACAGGGGTGGTGTGGCAATGTATACATGGCCAGCTTCCACGAGTTCCTTCATATATCTAAAGAAGAAGGTTAAGATTAGGGTAGAAATATGGCTACCATCTACATCGGCATCACACATGATGACGATTTTATGGTATCGCAATTTCGAGAGGTTCAATTCTTTGCTGTCTTCTTCGGTACCAATGGTAACACCCAAGGCAGTAAAGATATTTCGAATTTCTTCGTTTTCGAACACCTTATGGCTCATGGCTTTTTCCACATTCAAAATTTTACCACGTAACGGCAAAATTGCTTGGAAGTTACGGTCTCGGCCTTGTTTTGCTGTTCCCCCTGCCGAATCACCCTCGACTAAAAACACTTCACATTTTTCTGGATCTTGTTCAGAGCAATCTGATAATTTCCCTGGCAATCCGCCACCACTCATAACCGTCTTACGCTGTACCATTTCACGTGCCTTACGGGCAGCGTGTCGCGCAGTAGCCGCTAATATCACTTTCTGCACGATGGTTTTGGCATCGTTGGGATTTTCCTCTAAATAATTTTCTAACATTTCAGAAACCGCCTGACTCACCGCAGAGGTGACCTCACGGTTCCCTAGTTTGGTCTTGGTTTGCCCTTCGAACTGTGGTTCTTGCACCTTTACCGAAACAATAGCTGTAAGACCTTCTCGAAAATCGTCTCCGGCAATATCAAATTTCAATTTATCCAACATTCCAGAAGCATCGGCGTACTTCTTTAAGGTTGTGGTCAACCCACGTCTGAATCCGCTCAGGTGCGTTCCTCCTTCATGGGTATTAATGTTGTTTACGTAACTGTGTAAGTTTTCGCTATAAGACGTATTGTACACCATGGCCACTTCAACAGGCACGCCATTTTTCTCACCTTCCATGGCAATTACACCCGCAATAAGTGGTTCTCGGTTTCCGTCTAAAAAACGAATAAATTCTGGTAGTCCTTCATCACTGTGAAAAACTTCATTCAAAAACTCACCTTTTTCGTCAGTTTCGCGCTTATCTGTGAGCGTAATGGTAATTCCTTTATTCAGGAATGCCAATTCACGCAAACGGCTTGCCAAGGTGTCGTAATTGTACTCTAAGACCTGCTGAAAGATTTGTGGATCGGGCTTAAAAGTAACCACGGTACCACGTTCGTCGGTTTCACCAATTGTTTTTACAGGGTACAACACCTTACCGCGTTCGTATTCTTGTTGCCAAATTTTACCATCGCGATGTACCGTAGCTGTGAGGTGTTCAGAAAGTGCGTTTACACAACTTACCCCTACCCCGTGCAAACCACCCGAGACTTTATAAGAATCTTTATCGAATTTACCCCCGGCTCCAATCTTGGTCATTACTACCTGTAAGGCAGACACACCTTCTTTTTTATGGATGTCTACGGGAATACCACGACCGTTATCTTTGGTCGTAATACTATTGTCTTCATTAATAATTACGCTAATGGTATCGCAATGTCCGGCCAAGGCCTCATCGATAGAGTTATCTACCACTTCATACACCAAATGGTGTAATCCTCTCACGCCAACATCACCGATGTACATAGATGGACGCATACGCACGTGCTCCATGCCTTCCAACGCCTGAATATTATCTGCGCCGTAATTGCTTTTATTTTGTTCTTCGCTCATATAAATGGGTTATTTCTGGTCAAATTTTCGGTAACGAACAAATATAACCAAACCACCAATAAAATAGGCTCTTTTGGCGTTTTTAAAGCTTGAAGTTATTAACAAAATATTGTGAAAAACAATTGTGATTCAGACACTAAAAACACATTGAATTTAGGGCTTGACATCTATTGGTTTTTAAAGCGTTAAAATTTCCGAAGTGCTTAGTGTAAGCTAATTGGAACACGCACGACAGAACACCCAATCAATTTTACTTTTTATTAACGTTATAATCTTTTCAATACCGATACCTTTAAACTCAATTTTAAATTAAGATCCATGAAAAAAAATTTCTTTACAACAGCACTTATTGCATTGGCTTTGGTGTTCACTACCCAAGTAGATGCCCAAAAATTTTCAGACCTAGATAAGAGTCCGATGGACGTAGCTGCCTACCCCAGCGATTACAGAGAAAGCAACAAATTGGTAAAAATAGCGTATAGTAGACCGCAACTTAAAGGGCGTCCGCTAAGCCAATTAACCCCTAAAGACAAAGTTTGGCGTACAGGTGCTAACGAAGCTGCCGAAATTACGCTCTACAAAGCGATGAAAATTGGCGACAAGGTAGTTCCCAAAGGAACGTATTCGTTATTTACCATTCCTGGAGAGAAAGAGTGGACCGTTATTTTAAGCTCAGATACCAATGTTTGGGGAGCTTACAGCTATAACGAAGCCAACGATGTGGCACGTGCCAAGGCAAGTTTGACAAAAGCAGATACGAGGCTAGAAGCTTTTAGTATTGCATTTGAAGAAGGCTCTGGAGGTGTTGTGATGCATTTAGGGTGGGGCGACCAAAGAGTCGCGTTGCCTATGATGTTGGTGACCAAATAAGCAGTAAAAATTTTAAGTAATCCTAAAATTTGGTAGTTAAATCATACCAAATTTTGGGATTTTTTTTATTCCTATTTTTCTAAGGAATGTTCAGATATTTGTGTATTTGAAGCGAAACAATCCATTTAGGATTTTTCATCACGTAATCTACAATGGCCGGCATCATCTTGTCCCGCTTGCTCCATTCGGGCTGTAGATACAACTTACAATCTTTAGACACAAAGGCAGCTTGCGCTTCGGCAAAACGAAAATCATCATTGTTATAAATTATCACTTTCAGCTCATTTGCTGCTTTGTACACCTCTGCTGTGGGTAATTTCATCTTCTTTGGCGAAAGACACACCCAGTCCCAATGACCCGTAAGTTGATATGCCCCTGAGGTTTCAATATGGATATCCATGCCTTTTTCTTTAAGCAAAGAAGTTAAAGGACCCATATCCCAAGTAAGCGGTTCACCTCCGGTAATCACAATTGTTTTAGAATACTTCGCAGCATTTTCGGCAATCGCACTAATTGCTGTGGGAGGGTGAATATTCGGATTCCAACTTTCTTTAACATCGCACCAATGGCAACCCACATCGCAGCCGCCCACACGTATAAAATAGGCCGCCGTTCCTTTGTGATACCCTTCCCCCTGGATGGTGTAAAATTCTTCCATTAAAGGAAGCATGGTTCCTTTTTCTACTTCTTGTTGCACATCAGTTTTCATCGGGTGCAAAGGTACTAATTCGGCAGGCAGGATTCAGTATTCAATTTACAGTTTTTTAAAATCATTAGACATACCACGACTACAATCTGTAATAATTTACTGCCCTTTGGCTACTGCCATGACTTCAATTTCAATTTTCGCTCCCATGGCCAATGCTTCGGCAGCAAAAGTAGTACGGGCTGGTTTCTGCGGAAAATACTGAACATATACTTCGTTAAAAGCTGAAAAGTCGGCAATCGTATCTAAAATCACTGTTGCCTTTACCACATCCTGCATCTCTAAGCTGTGGTGTTTTAGTACCGCTTTGATGTTCTTTAAAGTTTGTTCTGTTTCTGCTACAATACCGCCAGGCACCAATTCCCGCGTAGCATGGTCCATCCCAATTTGCCCCGAAAGATAAAAGGTATTTCCCACTTGAACCGCATCACTAAATGGCACATTTTGTTTTTTCGGCTCATGCGATTCATGAAATACGGGTGCTTTTGGTTGCTGTAACGTGACCGTAGAAACAATTTCTTGGGGTTCTTCTTTAGGAGCATTACAACTTATCAGCATGCATAGAATAAAAATGTAAAAAGTTATATCAACGAGTTTCATAAGCTCTTATTAAAAATTTTAATTAAAATACGGAATATTTCAGAAGCTACGTGACAATGCGTATTTTTATCGAAAATTTCAACCTCATGGCAGATCAGCAGGAATTTTATGATCATATTACAGCAGGATACAGCACCAAGGGCGACTCAATAACTTTAGGGGCTGCTATGCTCGAAGGTGAAACCATCACCAACGCATTGGTGAAAGTTCCTTTAAAAACATTGAACCGACACGGACTCATTGCTGGAGCCACGGGAACCGGAAAAACTAAAACACTGCAAATTCTTGCCGAAAACCTTTCAGAAAAAGGAATTCCCGTATTGCTAATGGATATGAAAGGCGACTTGAGTGGTATTGCACAGCCAAGTCCGGGGCATCCCAAAATTGACGAGCGCCATGAGAAAATCGGTATCCCTTTTAACGCACAGAAATTTCCAGTAGAAATCCTGACGTTGTCAGCGCAAAATGGTGTTAGACTTAGAGCTACAGTTAGTGAATTTGGCCCCGTACTTATTTCAAGAATATTAAACGTTTCTGAAACGCAAGCGGGTATTATTGCGATCCTCTTCAAATATTGTGACGACAACCAATTGCCATTGCTCGATTTAAAGGATTTTAAGAAAATTCTACAGTATGCCACAGGAGATGGCAAAGATGAAATTGCAGAAGAATACGGACGTATTTCACCGGCTTCTTCAGGGGCTATTCTTCGGAAAATAGTTGCTTTAGAACAACAAGGAGGCGATTTGTTTTTTGGCGAAAAAAGTTTTGACACAGACGATCTGCTGCGTGTAGACGAAAATGGAATGGGCTACATCAATATTGTGCGCCTTACCGACATACAAGACAGGCCCAATCTGTTCTCAACTTTTATGCTCTGTCTGCTTGCAGAAGTGTATAGCACCTTCCCAGAACAAGGTGATAGCGGCAGACCTGAATTGGTGATTTTTATAGACGAGGCCCACCTCATTTTTAAAGAAGCTAGCGATGCCCTGCTCAACCAGATTGAAAGCATCGTAAAACTGATACGATCTAAGGGGGTCGGACTCTATTTTGTGACCCAAAATCCTACTGATGTGCCAGATGCGGTCTTGAGCCAGCTCGGACTCAAAATTCAGCATGCGTTACGTGCATTTACAGCAAAAGACAGAAAAGCCATAAAATTAACCGCTGAAAACTATCCGCTTTCAGATTACTACAAAACCGACGAAGTGTTAACCTCACTCGGAATTGGCGAAGCACTAGTAAGCGTATTGAATGAAAAAGGAATTCCGACACCGCTTGCAGCCACGATGCTGCGTGCTCCCATGAGCCGTATGGATGTTTTGACCGATGAAGAACTGCAAGAATTGTTGCGATCTTCTAAGCTTGTAAAAGAGTACAATGAAGAAATTGACCGAGAAAGTGCATATGAGTTATTGAATGAAAAAATTGAGGCAGCCAACAAACAAGAAGCCAAAGAAAAAGCCGAAAAAGAAAAGGCTGCTGCACGCAGAAAGTCAACGAGAAGTAGAAGTTCTTCCTCTCGTAGCAGAAGTAGCAAAGGCGCTCTCGAGAAAGTATTAACAAGCCCTACCGTTATCAGGAGCGTACTGGGCATACTTACAAAATTGATTAAATAGAATCTTAATGGTCAAAAAAAAATTCCATGAATTGTTTTGGCTGAAACAGATAAAGAAATAAACCCACAAAGAATAAAAAAATGAAAAAGACCGTATTATTTGGCATCATAGCAACCTTACTATTTATACAATGTGAAGAGGAGAAAAACCCCTTTGCAATTACCGATGGAGCCATCGGCCCCATTACCAAGACCACAAAAATGAAGCAATTAGATTCTATCTTTGCGCAAGATAGCTTGGTAAAATTAAATCCAATAAAAGGTGCTTTAGACACCCAAGGCGAAGTAGAAATTTACGAAAAGGGCGGCACTAAGCTGCTTTTAGTTTCTCCATACGACGAAAGTGACCCCAACTCTGAAATAGCGAATGTACAGGTATTCGATTCGCGATATACCACGGAAAAAGGACTTTCGAAAGCAAGTACTTTTAAAGATATAAAAGCAAATTATGAAATTGCTGCCATCGAAAACGCTATCAACTCGGTCGTGGTTTTCTTAAAAGGCACTAACTTGTATCTCACCATAGACAAAAAAGAGCTGCCAGAAGAAGTGCGGTATAATTTCAACCAAAAGATAGAAGCATCGCAAATCCCTGATGAAGCAAAGTTTAAATACTTCATGATTGGTTGGGACGCAGGTGACCCGATTGAAATTCAAGAAGGGGATATTTAAAATTTCCTATGAAACCATATTTATGTACAGGGCTCCTTGAGAGCCCTGTTTTTTTTTATATTACTACCGAATGGAATAACAAAGAGCTCCCAACATTTTGTTAAGCGAATCAGTATTTTCAGAGTTTTATAGTAAATTCGAATAGAAATAATACGCAATGGACAGACCTAGTATCAAAAACGAAGATCAATACGAGGCGCTACGAGACAAAGGGTACAGCCAAGAAAAAGCGGCACGTATTGCAAACACTCCCAATGCAGGAAAAAAAGGTGGGAAATCAAGTCCGTACGAAGACTGGACGAAAGCAGAATTATACCAACAGGCCAAAAATGTAGGCATTGAAGGGCGGTCAAAAATGGACAAAAAGGAATTAATTCACGCGCTAAGAAACAACTGATGAAACTATTATTAGCTTGCTTATTATGTTCTTCATTCCTATGTGCACAATCTACGATGAAGTACACTGCAAATGCAGCGCAACCCTTCGGAAAAATAAATCCGACCGCTCCACCAGAAACGGCAGATTACGCCCCACTTATTGGAACTTGTGATTGTACCTCAACCACCCGAAAAGCAGACCAATCTTGGGCAGAACCCCAAGATATGACATGGACGTTTAAATACATCATGAATGGTAACGCCGTGCAGGATGAGACGCTAAAAGAAGATGGCAGCCATTCTGGGAGTATCAGGCAATTTGCTGCAGACAGCAGCAGATGGTATGTTCATTATTATTCGAATACCGCACCTACTCCAATACTTTCAGCATGGGAAGGTGGGAAACGGGGAGATAGCATTGTATTATATCGAGCGCAGAAGGCTCCCAACGGCACTGAAGGCTTTTTTCGAATAACGTTTAGCAATATTTCAGACGAAGGTTTTAATTGGCTGGGAGAATGGGTAAACACTAATGAAACGTTCCGATTTCCGACTTGGAAAATCGTATGTACAAAAACTGAAGACGATTAATATGAATAGCCTAAGACCATTCCATTTGGCAATTCCGGTAGATTCTTTAGAACCTAGCCGCACCTTTTATAGAGAAACGCTGGGCTGTGAAGAAGGCCGCAGTAGCGACCATTGGGTCGATTTCAATTTTTTTGGCCACCAGCTTGTAATTCATGTAAAGGAAATTTCCGAAGAACGAGAAAATGTTAGTAATCTGGTTGATGGAAAAGACGTACCCATTCCACATTTTGGTGTGGTGCTTACCATGGAAGATTTTGAGACGCTATCACACCGACTCAAAAATAACGGGGTACATTTTGTGATTGAACCCTATATCCGTTTTGAAGGAAAGCCTGGAGAGCAAGCCACTATGTTTTTTAAAGACCCTGCTGGCAACGCACTCGAATTTAAAGCATTTAAAAACCTTGACCAACTTTTTGCAATCACCTAACTTATGGGTTCCATTAGACCAAATATAATCCGCCAAATTTTTATTCTTCTGCTCATCTTACTTATGGGCACACTTATATTTAGAGAGATAATCCCGTATTTTTCTGGTGTATTGGGCGCAATCACAATTTATGTGCTCTTACGAAGATGGATGGCAATCTTGGTTAAAAAGAAAGGTTGGCGACCCGATCTGGCTGCGGGATTGCTCATGTTGCTTTCCTTCTTTGGAATCCTGATTCCCGTTGCTGGTATCATTTTAATGCTGAGCAACAAAATTGGACGAGCTGTTAACAACTCAGAGAAAGTAGCGTCCGCAGTTAAAAAACAGGTAGTAGCTTGGGAAGATAAATTAGGGTATGACCTTAGTTCAGAAATAGATGTTTCGGCAATTTCTGGTTGGCTGTCAGAAAACCTACAGAGTTTTGCAGGTAGCACATTCGATATCTTTATCGCCATTGGTTTGATGTATTTTATGCTGTATTATATGCTAACCAATAGACGGGAACTTAAAGAATCGTTATTTGAGTACATCCCAATCAGCAAAAAAAATCTTAAGAAAATAGGCGACGAGTCGCATGCCATGGTACGCTCAAACGCATTAGGAATCCCAATGGTTGCTATCGCCCAAGGAGTGATAGCGCTTATCGGATTTTTGATTTTTGGAATTGAAGACCCCTTCTTCTGGTTTGTGATTGTCACCATAGGTTCTATGATTCCATTTGTGGGAACACTTTTAGGAATTCTCCCTGTTTTTATACTCACGCTATCGGCTGGAGACACGTTTCAGGCATGGGGAATTTTGATTTACGGCCTTGTGGTGGTAGGCTCTACAGACAATATTATTAGGCTATATGTACTCAAAAAGCTAGACAATGTACATCCTTTAGTAACACTCATTGGTGTCATTGTGGGAGTACCGCTATTTGGCTTTATCGGGTTGATTTTTGGACCCTTGCTCATCAGTTTGTTTATGATTGTGATGCGTATTTACAAACGTGAGTACGGCAAACCGCAACACGACGACCCCACAGACGATGATCCAGATTTGTAATTATGTTTCAGAAATTTGACCATACTCAATTTCCACCTTCAGATAAACCTGTGTTGGTATGGGATGGCGATTGTGGTTTTTGCAAGTATTGGGTGACTCGTTGGAAAAAAATTACACACGGGAAAATAACATTTCAAACCTATCAAGACGTCGCACATCAATTTGAAGATATTCCACTCAAGGAGTTTAAAAAAGCCTCGCGACTCATAACTGCGGAAGGAACTGTACATAGCGGACCAGATTCGGCTTATATGAGTTATTATATTGCAAATAGAAATTCACCTTGGCACAATTGGTACAGAAAATATAGTTGGTTTCAGCGTCTAAGCGATCACGGTTATAATTATATCGCAAAACATAGAAGTTTCTTTTTTAAACTAACAAAAGCCATGTTGGGTGGTGACTCCACTTCTTTTAAACATTATTGGGCGATGTATCTCTTCGGAATAGCAGTGTTACTATTTTTACTTTTCAAATATTTATAACAAAATTTTAAAACAGAATCACGGTTCCAAGCCGTAACTTTACTTAAATAAATAATTGTATGTTTTTTACCAATAAGAAAGAAGCGGATAAGAACGTAGTCGAAAAGAAAATCGACGACGTTTACATGGAAGAAAAAGTCTCCGAAGTTAATGATGGAGATGTTGAAATTCTATTAGAAAACGAAGAAGAGATTTCTAAAAAACTAGCGGGTGCTAACTCGTTGAGTAAATATGTTGAGATTGGTAAAATAATGTTAGGAATGGTGAAAGATATGAAACGGGGTGAATACACTAGTGTACCCTGGTTTGTGATAGCCACTATTGTCATGGCACTTTTATACATGCTTAACCCGTTAGATATCGTTCCAGACTTTATACCCGGAGTAGGTTATATAGACGATCTTGCAGTGCTTTCGCTAGGTATGGGGTGGATAGAAACTGATATACATAAATATTTAGATTGGAAGCTTTCACAAACAACTAACGCTTAATTGATTATTGAATTAGCCGATTTAACTTGATCACGGCACGTTCAACAGAGTAGCACATTTATATCTTAGCTTTGCAAGAGGTCCAAATTCAGCATAAAAAAGCAACAGAATCAGTTGTCACTTATACTAATTTTTAGATGGTTTAACCGAATTTCTAAGTTTTCCGAAGATATAGTTTACTGAAAAACCATAGAAGTTTTCTCTTTTTGCAAATTTCACAACGGGCCCAACCGAAATTCCATTTTTTTCGCTCAAGCAAAATTCAACTTTAGGCTGAAGCAATACAATGGCAGATGACTCATTTTTGGAATCAGAGGTATAATTAGAAATAAGTCCGAATCCGCCGACGAACTCAAAATTAGTCTCGTAACTATAGGAAGTGTATCCTAAACCTGCCATCAGATTTAAACGGGTTTTAGGATGTTTACTGAAATTTATGATCCGCCCAAACGAACCGTGATATACCATATATTTATCTAATGGAATCGTCGTACCAAAAGCAATTAAATCAAAAAAGCCAATGGCAAAATCATCAGGAAGTTCCCTTGGGTTACAAGTAAAAAACTGAAAGCCTAATTGTACACTGTATTTTTGATTAAAAATATAATTTCCAGCTACAGAAACGCCTGCAAAGTTACCTACTTCAGGGCCAATTTGGCCATAATAATATGATGTTGATTCTTGTTGCGCAAAACCAACTTGCAAAAAGCAAGTCAAAAAAAGAGATATTAAAAGCGTTGGGCCATAGTTTTTCATCAGCCCATTCGTTGCTCTCTTGCCAACAAAGTGTTTTTGAGCAGCATGGCAATCGTCATCGGGCCAACACCTCCTGGTACCGGCGTGATAAAACTGGATTTTTTACTGACATTTTCAAAATCGACATCACCTACAATTCGGTACCCTCTAGGCTTTGAATCATCATCTACGCGGGTAATTCCGACATCAATCACGACAGCATCGTCCCTGACCATTTCAGCTTTCAAAAAATTAGGAACTCCAAGGGCAGAGATCACAATATCTGCTTGGGAGATGATCTGCGTAATATTTTTAGTATTACTGTGGGTTAATGTAACCGTACTATTACCTGGCCAACCTTTTCGGCTCATCAAAATGCTCATGGGACGCCCCACGATATGGCTTCTTCCAATCACAACAGTATGTTTTCCTTTGGTATCCACATCATAGCGTTCTAGCAGTTCCAGAATTCCAAAGGGAGTAGCGGGAATAAATGTACTCATATCGAGCGCCATTTTTCCGAAGTTTTCTGGGTGGAAACCGTCTACATCTTTACTTGGGTCTACCGCCATCAGTACTTTTTGCGTATTGATTTGGGGAGGTAAAGGCAACTGAATGATAAATCCGTCGATGTTATCATCTTCGTTCAGCTCTTTAATTTTATGGAGTAGTTCAATTTCTGAAGTGGTATGTTTCATTCGTACCATAGTAGACTCAAACCCTACACGTTCGCAAGCTCGCACTTTGCTACCAACATAAGTAAGACTGGCCCCATCGTCACCAACAATCACAGCGGCCAAGTGTGGAACTTTTTCGCCTTGGGATTTCATTTTATCGACCTCAGCCTTGATCTCGTCTTTAATATCGTTCGAAACCTTTTTACCATCTAAAAGAATCATACTGCTTACTTATTGGTGAGTTTTTTTGATTTATATACTGCATTGACAACCAATGAAGTACAACTAACGACTAAGAACTAAAGACTAAGTGCCAGCGACTGATTTTACTTCATTTTCCCCATCATCTGCATCATCTTTCGACCGCCGCCACCTTGCATCATTTTCATCATTTTGCTCATTTGGTCGAACTGCTTCAGCAATTGGTTTACTTCTTGAACTGAAGTACCACTTCCTTTTGCGATACGTTTTTTCCGGCTTCCGTTAATGACGGCCGGGCTCGTTCGTTCTTCGGGGGTCATACTATGTATTATGGCCTCAATACCTTTAAATGCGTCATCATCGATATCTACATCTTTTAGGGCTTTTCCAGCACCAGGTATCATCCCTATCAGATCTTTCATGCTACCCATTTTCTTTACCTGCTGAATCTGCTTAATGAAATCGTCGAAACCAAATTGGTTCTTAGCGATTTTCTTTTGCAATTTTCTCGCTTCTTCTTCATCAAACTGTTCTTGGGCTCTTTCAACTAAGGAAACTACATCTCCCATGCCCAAAATACGGTCTGCCATACGTGCTGGGTGGAACACATCGATGGCATCCATTTTTTCACCGGTACCGATAAACTTGATGGGTTTGTTTACAACACTCTTAATCGAAATAGCTGCACCACCTCGCGTATCACCATCTAATTTGGTAAGCACTACTCCATCGAAATTAAGTCGGTCGTTAAAGGCTTTTGCAGTATTCACGGCATCCTGACCTGTCATAGAATCTACCACAAACAATGTTTCGTCTGGTGTAATTGCTTTGTGTACGTTCGCAATCTCGGTCATCATCTGCTCATCGACCGCCAAACGACCTGCGGTATCTACGATAACAACATTGTGCCCATTTTGTTTTGCGTGTGCAATAGCGTTAGTAGCAATCGCCACCGGATCCATATTTCCCTCTTCGCTATACACTTCTACGTCGATTTGGTCTCCCACTACGTGCAATTGATTGATTGCAGCGGGACGGTACACATCACAGGCTACCAAGAGGGGTTTTTTAGTTTTCTTCGTTTTTAAGAAATTGGCCAACTTTCCGGAGAAAGTTGTTTTACCACTACCCTGTAATCCTGACATTAAAATAACACTGGGCGACCCTTTTAAATTAATCCCAGCCGTTTCACCTCCCATGAGTTGGGTAAGTTCATCTTTTACGATTTTCACCATAAGCTGTCCAGGCTGTAGGGTGGTTAGTACATCCTGTCCAAGCGCTTTTTCTTTTACACGATTGGTAAATTCTTTAGCAGTTTTAAAGTTAACATCGGCATCGAGCAAAGCGCGGCGAACCTCCTTAAGGGTTTCTGCAACGTTTACTTCAGTGATACTCCCGTGGCCTTTTAAAACGTGGAGGGCTTTATCTAATTTATCGCTAAGATTATTGAACATATTCAGGTGTCATTTTAAAGAATGGCAAAGATACAAATTGGATGCCTTGTGACAAAGTCGGCGCATTACTAATTATATGTACTCAATTCGCATACTATTGGTGATTACGTCTGGTATTCTTTAGGTTGCCACCTTTATTTTTAGAACTACCCCGAGAAGGTTTATTATTCCTCGATTGCTTTCTACCACGCTGGTTCGCTGCTTTGTTTTCTGCTTTCTTATCGAGTACTTCTTGTAGATTCTCTGTCACCTCAAATCCAGGTATGGTTTTTTGGTCTAAGCGCTCTCCCAGCAATTTTTCGATAGCACGAACGTATTCAAACTCGTCTACGCTTACAATGCTTATGGCTTCACCACTGGCTCCTGCCCTACCGGTTCTTCCAATTCGGTGTACATAGTCTTCAGGAATGTTAGGAAGCTCGTAGTTAATTACATGCGGTAATAACGGAATATCGAGTCCGCGTGCTGCAATATCTGTTGCTACCAAAACCCGTACATTTCCGCTTTTAAAATTTGCCAGCGCCTTTGTTCTGGCACCTTGACTTTTATTTCCGTGTATCGCTGCGGAAGTTATTTTTGCTTTATCCAATTTTTGCGCCAATCGGTTGGCACCATGCTTGGTTCGTGTAAAAATGAGCACCTGTTGCCAATTCCCTTCTGAAATAAGCTTGATGACCAAATCTGTTTTCTTTGCTTTATCAGTTTTAAAGATCAGCTGATCTACTTTTTCGGCAGTTGTATTTTCTGGAGTTGCTTCAACCAAAACGGGTTGGTATAAAAAGCTATTTGCTAATTTTTTAATTTCTTTTGAAAACGTCGCTGAAAAAAGTAAATTCTGCCTTCTTTTAGGCAACAGCGCCAAAATTTTGTTGATATCTCTAGCAAAGCCCATATCTAGCATCCTATCGGCTTCATCTAATACGAGAAACTCTACACTTTTTAATGAGAAAATCCCTTGGTTGTGTAAATCGAGTAAACGTCCTGGGGTAGCCACTAAAATATCGACTCCTTGTTTCATTGTTCTAATCTGTGGATTGGCATTTACCCCACCAAAAATCACAGTAGAACGTATGTCTACGTATTTCGAGTATGTTTTCACATCGTCATACACTTGTGCAGCAAGTTCGCGTGTGGGTGTTAATACCAATGCCCTAACCGGGCGCTTGTGCATTTGTTTGGCATTGGCTAGCTTTTGAAGCATCGGAAGAGTGAACCCAGCGGTTTTACCAGTTCCTGTCTGTGCTGAAGCCAGCACGTCTTTTCCTTCTAATATTCTCGGTATTGCTTTTTGTTGTATTGGAGTTGGAGTTTCGTATCCTTTTTCGCTGATTGCTTTCAGCAGGCTATCAGAAAGCCCTAAATTTTTAAATGACATATAATGAATTTAAGAAGCTCGTGAAGTTTATTTAATATGCTTCTTTATTAGGCACAAAGGTACGTCTAATTTATTCAGCAGTATGCAACTGCTAAAATTAAGTATCTTTAACCTTCAAAATCACTCCTTATGAAAAAATTGATATTCCTTTCTTTAGCACTTTGTAGCCTACTATCACTTCAGGCACAATCGGAAAAGCAAAAAGTTGAAAACACCGTCACCAAATCTAAAATTGAAGGCCATATTTATTTCCTGGCAGACGATTTACTAAAAGGCCGCGAAACCGGTACACCAGAAAATAAAATCGCTGCTTCTTACCTGGCAAATACCTTACGAAGTTATGGTGTACAGCCAAATCCGAAAACAGGAACATTCTACCAAGAAGTAACACTCGAAAAAACGAGTCCGCCAGCGGTCATGGATTTCACCATAAACGAAACAAAACTAGAGCAAGTGGCGCCCATGAATGTTGAGGCATTGGTATATAAAGGAGACGCTATTTTTGTGGGTTACGGACTAGAAAGCGACTATACAAACAAAAATGTGAAAGGTAAAGTTGTGTTGGTAGAGGCAGGAAGTGCAGAGACCAAAGACACCCAAGGATCTTTCGGGTTAATTCGAAAAAAGCAAATTGCTGCCGCCATGGCTGGTGCAATCGGAGTGATTGAATTTGTAGATGTTCAAGAGCAAATATGGAGTTTTATAGATCACAATTTTAATGCTCCAACGTTAAAAGTAGCATCAGAGGCAGGTGAAATGGGAACTAAAGAAATTCCTTATATCTGGGTAAAAGACACCAATGGTGTTACCCTTAATGCTATTGAAGCACAAGCAACGAATACTTTAGATATGAATCTCGGTGCACAGGTTTCAACTGAAGTTGTTTCGCAAAATGTGATTGGCGTGGTAGAAGGTACCGATGCGAAGCTAAAAAGTGAATACATTATTTATTCTGCACACTACGACCATGTGGGTATTGGTACACCAGATGCAACTGGCGACACTATTTACAACGGCGCCAGAGATAATGCAGTGGGAACGACCACAGTGTTGAGCATGGCAGAGAATTTGGCAAAATACCCTACCAAACGTTCGGCTTTGTTTATTTTATTTACTGCGGAAGAAAAAGGGCTTCTGGGCAGCAAGTATTATGTTGAAAACCCAGTACTTCCATTAGAGCAGATGGTGTATTGTTTTAATAGCGACAACGGTGGTTATAATGACACTTCAAAAGCAACTATTATCGGACTGAACCGAACAACGGCCAGTAAGAACATGATGGATGCAGCAACAACCTTTGGTCTCACCGCCATAGACGATCCTGCTCCTGAACAAGGTTTGTTTGACCGCAGCGACAATGTACATTTTGCCGCAAAGGGTATTCCGGCGCCAACATTTTCGATGGGCTTCACTTCGTTTGATGGAGAAGTGACCAAATATTACCACAGGCCTGGAGATCATGCCGATAACATGGATTATAATTATCTGTTGAAATTTTTTAGAGCCTATGTAATGGCCGGTCGTAGTATTGCAAACGATTCTGTGACACATTTTTGGACTGCCGGTGATACTTATGAAAATGCTGGTAAAAAACTTTATAACAAATAATGAAATTTTTGAATAGTTTGTTCTGTTTTCTATTTCTCTTCGGAATGGGTTGCGGCACCATTAAAAACAAGGACATTGTGATTCATTATACCGACCAGAACAACAACCGTTACCGAATTACCGAAACTTCTTTCGACTACACGCCTATTACCGATAAAGAAAGCTCCTCAGGCATCTATAACGGTGGTGTTCCAGTTTCGAAAAAAGGGAGTATCGAAGTGTTTGAAGAACTACACCAATTAGCACTAGACATAATTGCTACAGCACCAAAAGAGACTAAGCGGGAAATGCTAACCACCATACTTTCAATTACCTCAAATGGTGAAACTGATAGAAGGATCCTTCGAAAGAGTGAAAAACGAACCCTATTTGAAAGCAAATTAGTTTCGTTAAAACAGCGTTTAGAATAGTCACTCGTAATAATTTCTCAAGGCTATTGCTTTTTTAACCCTTCCGCAGTACGAAATCTTATGTCTTTCTCTCTCATGATAGTTATCGGCATCGTTGGAAATAATAAAACAAAGGGAGTAAAACAACTAAATTTTCAGCAGAAAAATAGAGCGCTAAGCTCTAAAAACAGAATTCATACAATTTCGCCACCTATCAGATTTCTTTGATAGTCAAATCATTACGTGGACGTAGTTTTGTAGTACACTAAAACTTCACGTCATGAAAACGATTTACTTTATCTTTTGCACCCTACTTTGTATTACTACTGCCAGAAGCCAGGAATGTAGTGAAGACTTCAAACAAATCTCGGGCCTGTGGGACAAGCTAACGTTAGAGAATGCGCTTAACGATCCAGAATCGCTTACTTCAGATTTTGATGCCTTAAAAGAAAATTTAACCAAATCGTTGGGCGGACTCAGCCTAAAAGGAAACGCTCCAAAATTATTATCGACTAAAGGAAAGGAGAAAAAAGGAACCATAAAAAAGGGTAAAAAGAGAACTTACGTTACTTATATGGCACCAAAAGAGTCGATGCAGATCACTATAGCAAGCAGTGACAACCTCTCCGGACTCGAAGTAGTGATATGCGCCCATACTAAAGCCAACTTAACCGAAAATTTAGCAAGCCATACTTTTATGGCAGGTGAATCTTCCAAAAGTTTTACGGTAGATAATGTAAAAGGAAAGGTATTGAGTGCATCTTTAAAGCACAGTGGTGAGAAGGCACAGTTTAGCATATCATCTCAGTAGTTTACAATAAAATCATACTAGTATCAAACAGCGCTTCGCAACCAAAGGTGAAGCGTTTTTTCTATTTATAATTATTTGTAAAACAGTTTATTACATGAATTCTGTAGCTCCTAACAGAAATCATATATTTTCAGTTCCTCCTCGTTTTCTTTGATACTCAAGCCATTATCTCACAGTAGTTTAGCAGTATCAAATAATTAGAAATCTCATAAACCATTAAATCGAACACCATGAAAAATTACATCAACACACACATGAAAACTATCATTCTAGCACTTGCAGTGCTAATGGTAGGAATTACAACGAACGCTCAATCTTGCACCAGTACACTTAAAACTAGAAGCGGAACGGTCATGGCAGGAGGCCCAGCGAAAACCACATTCACAGCAACTTCAAATTCGGTACGCATATCTGTAAATAAAACAGGTGGTAAAGCAAAAACAACGGTAAATATATATGCTAATGGAAGCTTTAAAGATCGAATGATTTTCGAAAATGGTCGTGACACACCTACCAAGGCTAAAACTATTACAGGTGTAAGCGGTAAAAGTATTCGTGTAGACATCGTAAACCAATCTGTGGCCAACAAGTTTAAATATAGTATGAAAGCAACAGGTAGCACAACCAATCTGGCCATAGGTGGTAGAAAAACAGGGCGGTTATTAGGTAACCAAAAAAAGACCTTAGAAACAAATGCTTCTTGTACCAACAAAACTAGAGTAACTATTAAAAGAACTTCAGGAAGAGCTCGAGGTACGGTTAGAGTTTGGAGAAAAGTTGGAAACTCGTGGGTAGAACACTCTAGCGATACTTTTGAAAGAAGTCAACCTAGAAACGAGATGGTGCTTAACCTAAACGGGAATAATAAGTTCAAAGTAGAGTTAAAGAATATTTCCATAGGGAATACCTTCTCGTATACTATGGACGCAAGAGTCAGAAACTAATTAACATAAACATTTAAACCAAATATCATGAAAAAAGTAATTCTATTATTCAGTATTGTATTGTTCGCTTTCACTTTTACTGCGGAAGCACAGAATTGTAACCAAGGTGCCAAATTGGCAAAAAAGACCTGGCAAAAATTTGGACCATGGAAACCAGACATTTCTTTGATTCCTTTTAAACAAAGTACCAAAAAGATCAAAAATGCTTGGAATTGGATCGCTTCTAACGGAGGTGCAAATATTGGTCCGCGTTATCTTGAAATAGATGGAGGCAATGAAAACGGGAGCATCACCGGACAAACAAAGAGAACCTTTGTAACGCACCCTTCCTTTAATAACAATGTAAAGTTAACCATCAACAAATACGATGGGAGAGCAAAAACCGGAGTGGTAATTTGTGTACAGGGAAAAGATGGAGTCACGACCCAAAAAACCTCTTATATTTTTCCAAATGACCGAAACGGCAAGGTGAAAACGTTCAATTTGAGAAATGTGAAAGGAAAAATCATCATCGTTGCCATGAAGAATCTTTCCGTAGGTAATAAATTCAAGTACCGAATTAAAGCCGAATAGATTAATCTTTTCAACCTAGTTGGCACAAGAGACCTACTATTGCTGTAGGTCTCTTTCAGCAACTAAGAACATTTCACATTTATCTAAAATTCACAATTATGAAAACACTACTCACATTGTTACTAATAGCACCATTTATCACGATGATGGCACAACCTAAAGTAAGCGAAATAAAACCGGTACCCAATGGCGAAATAAGCTACAGCGGAAACCTAAGCGACGGAACTGTATTAAACGACCTATCCTGGGCTTGGAGCAGTCAAAATGCTTGTTTCCCAGAGACACAAAAGAAAAAATTTACAGGAAAGCATGTTTTTTTTACTGGAGTGATTCCGAAGTATAGCGAAATGGAAGTAACGGTTATTCCAAAAGACAAAAACAAGAATTTTAGTATTTATGCGTACGAAATAGGTGTCGACAACATGCGCTTGGTGCCCGACCTAGACCGATGCATTAGATGCGAAGCTGCCCATAAAATGGATCGCCCAGTACGTGGAAAAACACAAGATTACACCAGAACCGTTACCAATCTGGTTGCCATAAACAGGCCATATAGAGTGGTAATTGGGATAACAGGTGCAGACGGATTAAGCGAAGGAGACTTCACTTTACAAGTGAAAATGAAGACGCGCTAATTTGTTTTTAAAATAATACCTATCTTTTGTTGGTGAAACAAAAAACCATATATACATCAATTTATCTTGGATTGGCGCTCATTTTAATGTGCCAATCCAATTTTTTGTATGCGCAAGGTTTCGGAAAGGATAAAGTTGATGAAACGCTTACCGTTTTAAAAACTACCACCGACCCAGAAGAAAAAAGAAAACTATATTTCGCTTTAGGTGACAGCCTTGTGTTGAAGAATGCCCCTGCCAAGGCAACCGAACTTTTTCAATATTTCTTAAAAAAGGACACTACAGCACTCGCTAAATTAATTCTATATGAGGCGTATTCCAGAAATTATTCTAGAAGCGGGTTTTTAGACGAAGCCATTGCACTTAAAAAAGAAGGTATTACCCTTTCTGAAAAATTTAAGGATGAGAGTAGGTTTATATTTTATCATATCACTTTGGCCTATTCATACGACCAAAAAAACAAACCAGATCTTGCTTTAGAATACCTTAATGCTATTGAAGAACTTGTTCTTCAAGAAAATAACACCTATCAGTTAGCAAATTTTTATGATGCAAAATCGGCCGTATATAATTCATTAAAAGAGTATGACACGCAAGAAACAATGCTTCTGAAGATATATGAGCTTGTAAAAGACATGCCCAATATTCCGAAGAAGCGATACCATATGTACATCATATTAGATTTCTATACCCAAGTAGACAACCCAGAACAACTTACAAAATTTACCCAAATCCTCTCAGAATTATACGAAAAAGCTCATGCCAATACTCCCGCAGGACACATGCCTATTGAAGCGCTCTTTAAACGCAGGTTGAGTACAGAGAACATTCCACTACTACAAAAAGCCATCGCCATAAGTGATAGCTTGAATAGTATGAATTCGTACGTCTCTACCACAATAGCCCTGGCAAACATCTACGAATCTGCCAACCAACCAGAAAAAGGGATTGAATATTTAGAACAGGCAGTCGAAAAGCTAAAAACGGTTGAAAAACCCTCGCATCTAATCGATGTTTATACTACGTTGGCTTCTATGAATGCTGCTGCAGAAAATTTTCAGGATGCCTACGATTATAAAATATTACAAGCTTCGTTACAAGATAGCGTGACTTCTGAAAACATGAAGCGGAACATTGCCGAGATTGAAATTGAGTTTGAAACTGAAAAAAAAGAACGTAAAATCCTTGAACAGAAATTAGAGTTAGAGAAGCAGACCCAGCAAAAAACACAGATCAGAAACGGGTTGATCGCGCTTTCATTAATCGCTATTTTAGTTTTTATATTTTTTAGATATCGTCTTCAATCCCAAAAAACCATTGCCGAACAAACCCTTTCTATCCAAGCCCAAAAAATTACCGAACTACAACAGAAAAACAAATTGTTGGCACTTAACAGTATGATCGAGGGACAAGAAGCCGAGCGGTTGCGAATCGCAAAAGATTTACACGATAGCCTGGGTGGGCTCCTGAGTACTGTAAAAGCACATTTTACTACCATCCAGAATGAAATCCAGCAGATAGAAGATTTTAACTTAGCAGAAAAGACAAATAAGCTTATAGATGAAGCGGTTGTTGAAGTGCGGCGCATTTCACATAACATGATGCCTCAGGCCTTGAGCATTTCTGGTCTTCAGGGTGCTATAGAAGATCTTGGGCTACAGCTGCAACAAGAAGGCTACCAAACCAATATAGAATTTATAAATGTACCCGAAACGTTAGATCCCACCAAAGAAGTGATGCTCTACAGGCTGCTACAAGAACTGCTAAATAACATCAGAAAACATGCTCATGCAACTGAAATCACGCTTCAGTTAATAGGTCATGAAAACGAATTGACCGTATTGGTTGAAGATAATGGCCAAGGCTTTAATTACGAAGATGAACTTTCCAAAGATGGGATTGGCCTGAGTAGTGTGAACAGCCGAGTTCAATTTTTAGATGGAACCATAGATTGGGATACGGAGTTGGGTCGGGGCACTGCGATTTCAGTTTGTGTGCCCTTGTAATTGTAAGAAATCACCCTCTATGAATTCATAGAGTTTTTTTGGCTCACAGAATTCATACCCTTTTGTCACCATAGCCCACTTACCTTAGAGATTCACAAAACCATCAAAAAAAGATGTTCGCTTTTCCGACCAAAAAAGCATTTCTAATCTCTTCCTGTTTCTTGTGGTGCGTACTTGTCTGCAATGCCCAAAAGCGCCCTTTCGACAAGCAAAAAATAGATTCTATTCTTCGGGTTTCAGAAACCATGGAAAAAGATATGAAAACGGTTCAACTTCTGGTATCAAGTGCCGGGAAGAACCGATACATCAAACCAACCCGTACACTAATACAACGAGCGATTGCAATTTCGGAAGCAGCAGATGATAATGAAATGCGTGCCAATTCGTATTACTCGATGGGAAATTACCACTATTTCAACGCCAAGTTAGATTCAGCTAGCTATATGCTAGACAAAGCGCTTACTTACATAAGTGACAACGAACTTCCATTTATAAGGTCTGGTATTTTAGCTACCAAAGGCGGCATTTCTAGTCAAAATGACGCGGTGTCACAATCTATTGTATACACCATGCAAGCGAGAGAAATCTTAGACAAGTTAGACACTATAGAGCTTAACGAAGCACAGAAAAAGAAACGTAGGGGCCAGAGTTTTGTACTTGCCAATTCGCTGGCAAATTTATACAACAAGGTAGAAGACTTTGAGACTTCTTTGGTGTATTATGACATCGCCAATGAAGCCGCACTTAAAATGGGCGATTTAAACGCTGCGGGAGTTATTATTAGTAACAAGGGAAACCTTCTCCTTAAAATGGACAGGAAAAAAGCAGCACTAAACGCTTTTAATGAAGGAAAAGAATTAAAAGTAAAAGCTGGTGCACCCACTACATCTATCGCCATTTCAAATCTTAATATTGGTGCTGCACATTTAGAACTGAACCAAGAAGAAGAAGCACTTTCTTATTTAAATTCAGCACTTTCCATATTTGAAGAACGGAATTATACTTCAGGAATCGCAGAGGTATTGCCACAACGCGGTGCACTTTACAATAAACAGGCAAAATACGATTTGGCCATTGCAGATTGTGAAAAAGCCAAACAGCTCATCGATGCCATTAAAGTGCCCGAACTGATGTCTGCAGCCTGTGAATGTTTATATGAGGCCTACAAGAGCAAAGGAGACTTTAAAAGTGCCCTAGACAATTATGAGCGGTTTACGATTGCTAGAGATTCTGTAATTAATGAAAAGAACATAAAGCGGCTTACACAGATTGAAATGCAGTACGATTTCAACAAAAAACAAGAAGAGCAAGAATTGGTCCTCCAAAATGAAAAACGGCTGAAACGAAATATCCTTGCCGGACTGATTACCTTGGCGGTGTTTTCAATAGTTATTATCTTGTTCCTGCGGAAACGGATGCAATATAAAAACAAGTTGGCGCTGCAAACGGAAACCCTTCAACAACAAAAAATCACCGAATTACAACAGAAAAACAAATTGATAGCTATGAATAGTATGATTGAGGGACAAGAGGCTGAAAGGCTTCGCATTGCAAAAGATTTGCACGACAGTCTTGGCGGATTGCTGAGTACTGTGAAGGCACATTTTACGACAATTCAAAACGAAATTGAACAACTCGATGCTCTGGACCTCACAGGAAAAACCAACGCGCTTATCGATGAAGCTTGTATTGAAGTACGGCGAATTTCACACAATATGATGCCCCATGCCCTTAGTCTTTCTGGTTTGAAAGGTGCTATAGAAGATTTAGGAACCCACCTCCAAGAGCAGGGCTATAGTGTAAATGTAGAAATAGACAACCTCCCCGAAGCACTAGAACCAACAAAAGAGGTAATGATTTACCGCTTAATACAGGAAATCATTTCAAACATTAGAAAGCATGCGCAAGCCAGTTCCATCCTGATACAGCTAATCGGGCACAAAAATGAAGTGAATTTGCTGGTTGAAGACAATGGCCGTGGTTTTACTTATGAAACAGCGCTTGCAAAAGGAGGTCTAGGGCTAAAAAGCATCAATAGTCGGGTGGCGTATCTTGACGGAACTATAGACTGGGATACCCAACCAAATAACGGAACTTCATTAACCATTAATATACCCATAGTATGATACATGTATTTATAGTAGACGATCACAAGATGGTGATAGACGGGATGAAATTATTGCTGAAAGATGAAGCTACCATAAAAGTGGTGGGTACAGCATTGAACGGTGAAGAAGGTTTGGTTGAAATCCCAAAACAACCGGTAGACGTCGTATTGCTTGATATTAACATGCCTGGCATGAATGGTATTGAAACCTGTAAAGAACTTCTAAAACTCAATCCAGACCTTAAAATAGTTGCTATTAGCATGCATAAAGAAAGCAGTTTAATAAAGCTGATGCTGAATAACGGGGCCAAAGGATATGTGCTAAAAAATGCAGGACAAGATGAAGTGATCGATGCCATAAAAACGGTAAACGAAGGAAAAATGTATCTAGACGATACGGTAAATGAAATTGTGCTGAACAGTGTACTGAAAAATAGAAGTGAAAAAGTTACCAGCCCATTTCCGACACTTTCCCGAAGAGAAAAAGATGTTCTAAAACTTATACTAGACGAATGTACTACCCAAGAAATTGCCGACAAACTATTTATCAGTTTCGGTACGGTAGAAACCCACCGGCGCAATATGCTCATTAAAACTGGTGCCAGAAATACTGCAGGACTCGTACGTACTGCTATAGAATACGACTTAACCAAATAATATAAATCTCATGAAAAAACTTATCACTTGCATTGTAGCCACAGCACTATTGTTTGCTTGTGCTTCAGAAACCGAAAAAGGAGTACTTGAAGATATCGCCGAGGTATATGGAGGCGAAACTTCCTATTCAAAAAGTTTTGTGTCGAATACTTCTGAAAAGCGAACCACCTTTAATGTCACTATTAAAAACAGCCCGATGATTGACACACTGGCCCCTACAGTAACTACAGCAAACGCTTCATTAATGGTATACGACGCGCTCACTTCCGAAGAAAAGAAAAACTATACCGATATTGAAACCATACTCGTGAATGCCAAAAATGACACAATTTCGTACTACTATCCGATGTCTGCCTTAGCCCCGATCAGCAAAAAAGCGAAAGTGTTCCATACGTTTTCATCAATCTTGGTGGATGGGAATTTTGACCAACTGAATGAGCTGGATCGCGCTGACGATATTCCAGCGAATTTTAGTGAAATATTAAAAAATGGCGTAGCGCAATTTGAAAAAAAATATGGAAGCTTAAAAGAATACCAAACGTTTGGCGTTGCCGAAGAACGAGATAATGTTGGCACTTATTATCAATTTCAGGCACACCTTATCTTTGCAAATGGTCATAAAATGGGATATTGGGCAGTAGTTGATGCCGCTCCAGACAATGATGCGTTGCTCGGCTACAAATTTTTTCAGTAAATAAAACCCAACAAAAAAGCCCATTTTGCAAGCAAGATGGGCTTTCACATTAACCAACCGAATTGTTCATAAACATGAACAATGATTTCAATCTACAGGGTAAAACAGCTAATCCTTTTACACCTGTCTATATATAACAGCCCAAACAAAAAAATACTACCTCTTCAACATAAACTATTTTTTATATAAGTTTACGGTGCTAGTTTATGGAAGAGAAAACAAACGTTTGCAAAGAACATATGTACGATAAGGTCTACAGGGAGTACGCTGAGACCATTCGTAATTTTATTTATTTTAAATGTGGTGATAAAGACAAAGCTTACGATATTGCCCAAGAGGCATTTATCAAACTTTGGGAAAATTGTAAAAAAGTACCACCCCAAAAAGCAAAGTCTTTTTTATATACCGTAGCCAATAATCTTTTCCTGAATACAGTAGCCCACAAAAAAGTGGTGCTTAAATATGTTGAAAGCCATCAGCCCAGGGTAGAAAAACATTCTCCGCAGTTTTTATTAGAAGAAAAAGAATATGGTGAGAGGCTGCAAAACGCTATTGCCAATCTCACCGAGATACAACGCACCGCATTTTTACTAAGTCGGGTAGAAGGAAAAAAATATCGTGAGATTGCTGAAATTTTGAATATTTCAGAAAAAGCAACTAGCAAACGAATTCATGATGCCCTAGAGGCCCTTCGAAAAACGGTAGAAAAAATATAGAAAAGGTAGTAAAAAAGCGATTTACTTGTTTTATAGCTAGAAAGCACACAGAAATGGACACAAAATTATTAGATAAATGGCTCAACGGCACCCACTCAGCCGAAGATCTGCAGAAACTGGAAACAGACCCAGCATTTGCCGCATATCAAAAAATTGACCGCTTTTCTAAACAAATCGAGATTCCAGAATTTGATACGGAAGTATCTCTAGCTGCTGTAAAAGATAAAATTGGCCAAACCAAACAAAAGAATACCAAAGTACGCACATTGCCGCTATTGCTTAAAATTGCTGCTGTTTTAGTGATTGTTTTTGCTACGTATATGTTGGCGGTTGGAAGTTCAACCAATGTGCAGACACAATTTGCTGAAACTATCACCATTGCACTTCCCGATACCTCGGAAGTAGTTTTAAATGAAAATTCTGAAATTTCATACAAGAAAAACAGTTGGGATGAATCTCGGGAACTATCGTTAACGGGAGAGGCATTTTTTAAAGTTGCCAAAGGCAAAAAGTTCACTGTACAGACACCAAATGGTGATGTTACGGTATTAGGAACTGAATTCAATGTTACTTCAAATGGCACCGATTTTTCGGTGAGTTGCTATGAAGGATTAGTAGCGGTCACCCATAAGGGTATAACGGCCAATGTAGCTGCTGGAAACCATCTAACCATAGAAAATGGCGAACTAATTTCTAGTGCTGTATACGTTAACAAACCTGAATGGGTGGGTAACGAAAGCAGTTATAATGATGTCCTTATAACAAATGTGCTTCAAGATTTAGAACGGAAATACAACATAACCGTTGCGGCTCAGAATATTGATGTAACTTTACGTTTTACAGGAAGCTTTACCCACAAAGATTTAGAAGCAGCCTTGCAAACCATTACCCTACCCCTTGGATTAACGTATGCTATTGAAAGCGAAAAAAACGTCATTATTTCTCCCACGCAAGCCACGAAATAGAAGTTCGTTTATCATATGTTTTCTCTTTTTTATGGTTTCCCCAATTATTTTTGGGCAGAATACCAACACCCCCGTACTGAAAGCTTTAAAACAGATTGAAAAAAAATTTGACGTAAAATTTTCTTACAATCGAAGGGATTTAAAACCTATTTCAGTCACCAATGATTATCTGGCAGAAACTTTACCGATTACACTCGAGCGGCTCGCTGATGAGGGTCGGCTTAAATTCACCCAGATAAAAGAGCGATACATCGCGGTTCAGTTAGAAACAACCCCATTATTTTCAGTTTGTGGTATCCTTATCGAAACGGAAAGTAGCCTCCCAATAGCAGATGCTGAAATCAAAGTAAACAACAATATCGTGCGCAGCGATAGCGGTGGGAATTTCAGTATGGAAGGACTATCAGAACAAGATAACCTCTCCATATTTGTAAATGGTTTTTTAGCAAGAATCATAACCGCTCGTGAACTTAAAGCCACAGGAAGTTGCCCGTTTATATATATTTCACAGACCTACACTTACCTGCCTGAAGTTGTTTTAACCAATTATATTACAAAAGGTATTTCAAAAAATATCTCGGGAGCAACCATCATACAAAATGAAAATTTTGACATTTTACCAAGCCTCATCGAACCTGACGTGCTCCAGATCGCCCAAGCCTTACCAGGTGTAGACAGTGCCGATGAAACTGCTGCCAATATAAATGTGCGTGGCGGTACTTCAGACGAATTTCTAATACTTTGGGACGATGTACGAATGTATTTGTCGGGACATTTTTTCGGACTCATTTCTGCGTTTAATCCTAACCTGACCAAGAATGTAACACTTTATAAAAACGGTACTGCAGCCCGCTATGGCGAAGGGGTTTCGGGGGTCATTGCTATGGAGTCAAATTCAACCATCCCAGAACAGTTTCAAGGTGGGGTTGGTGTAAACCTTACAAGTGCCAATGCGTATGCTGAAATTCCCGCTGCCGAAAATTTTTTAATCACGGTTTCTGGCCGAACCTCTATAAATACCGGTATTGGGAACCCTGTGTACAATGAGTTTTTTAGCAAGGTGTTTCAAAATACTGTAGTAACCAACCTACAAAACAACAATATTGAAGGGGAACGCAGCACCGACGAGCAGTTCAATTTTTTTGATGTTTCTGTGAAATCACTTTGGAAACTTACCGCAAACGACCAACTTACCTATCATTTTCTTCGTATTGATAATCGTCTCAAATTCTCTGAACGTATTATTTCAGAAAACATGGGGTCACTTATCGATAGTGAATTAGAACAACAAAATACCACCAATGCCATCACCTATACGCGTAATTGGAACTCGAAATTTTCTTCCAAAATTCTAGCCGCAACTAGCACCTATCAGCGAAATGAATTTAGCAATAATGTTGACGAAGCAATATTGAGCAGCAACCGTAATGAGGTGGTTGAAAAAACCGTAAAATTTGATTTACATTACAAATGGAGTGAGCAAGCAAAACTAGAAGCAGGCTATCAATACACCGATACCCAAATCGCCGACAGCCAGCGTACTTCATTAAACTCAAATTTGCAAGAACAATCGAATAGCCTATTTTCGAACGCAATTTTTGTGGGTGGAGCCTTTCGATTATTCGACGGAAAAACGCACATTACTTCGGGGCTACGTTTTACCTACTACCCTTCGCTATCTGAAACTTTTTTGGAACCCAGACTTCACCTCAGCCAAAAACTGAACAGTGCACTTCGCGTTCATATTTCTGCAGAGACCAAACACCAGACGGTGTATCAACGGGTTAATTTTCGAAATAATTTGTTGGGCGTAGAAACAAAAGATTGGCTCCTGGCCAATGAAGCTAATAACCCGATTTTAGAAAGTCAGCAAATTGGGATTGGTGGAAATTTCAGTAAAGCAAATTGGGCACTAACAGCCGACGCTTACTTAAAAAAAGTAACGGGAATTAACTCAGCAAATCTCGGATTCAGAAATCAATTTCAAGATGTTGAGACTATTGGGTCATATGATGTAATGGGATTCGAATTTTCAGTGAACAGGCAAATGACACAATGGAATGTATGGGTAAGCTATTCGGCACAAAAAAACACCTATCGGTTTGAAGATTTAAACCCACAAGAATTTAGGAACAATCTTGAAAGTCCGCACTCCTTCACCTTAGCCGGCTCTTACGATTACAAAAATTTTAGTTTTTCGTTGGGCAACACTTTAAAATCTGGACTGCCCTATACCAGGCCGAATGACGAAGATCCTTTTATTTCTACTCCCGAGGGAAGTAAGATAAATTTTAATGAACCCAATAGCGACCGACTTCCAAGCTATTTTAGGAGTGATTTCTCGGCTTCATACACACTTCCGTTAGACGAAACATTTACAGGAAAAATCAACATAGCTTTTCTCAATATTTTCAACAGAAACAATGCATTGGGCCGTTATTATGTGTTGGATAAAAACGAAACAGGAGCCCCCACCTTACGACGTGTAGATCAATTTTCGCTAGGTTTTACACCCAATGTCTCCTTGCAATTGCTTTTTTAATTACATTCTATTGGGCACCTCAATTCCCAACAATGAAAACGCTGTTTTAATCACTTCACCAACTGCCGAACAAAGCGCTACTCGAAATGCAACTTCGGCTTTATGTTCCGCATTAAAAATAGGAACGTTCTGGTAAAATGAATTAAACTCCTTTACCAAATCGTAGGTGTAATTTGCAATGAGCGCCGGACTATAATTTTGGGCCGCCAATTGTACAGTATCCGGAAACTGCTGCAATATTTTAATCAGTTCTTTTTCCTTTTCGTGAAGCGCTAAAGACCCTTCGGCTGTACGAGTGTTGTTTTTGTCTTCAGCAGCTTTTCTTAAGATAGACTGGATACGTGCGTAGGTATATTGGATAAACGGACCTGTGTTGCCTTGGAAATCGACACTTTCTTCTGGATTGAACAAGATTCTTTTTCTAGGATCTACTTTTAAGATGTAATATTTTAGCGCCCCTAGCCCTATTGTTTTGTATAAATTTTCTTTTTCTTCTTCTGAAAAATCATCAATCTTCCCAAGTTCTTCGGAAATTTTCTTTGCTGTGGCCGCCATGTCATCGATTAAATCGTCTGCGTCTACCACCGTTCCTTCTCTACTTTTCATTTTTCCTGAAGGTAAATCTACCATACCATAACTCAGGTGGTATAAATTTTCCGCCCAAGAGAATCCGAGTTTTTTTAAAATTAGGAACAATACTTTAAAATGGTAATCTTGCTCATTTCCTACGGTGTAAATCATCCCGTTCACATCTGGGAAATCTTTTACCCGCTGTATGGCGGTACCAATATCCTGCGTCATATAAACGGCTGTTCCGTCGCTACGAAGCACAATTTTTCTGTCCAAACCTTCATCGGTGAGATCACACCAGACCGAACCATCAGGATCTTTTTCAAACACGCCTTTTTGTAGACCTTGTTCAATAAAATCCTTACCGAGCAGGTAGGTATCACTTTCGTAATAATTTTTATCGAAATCGACCCCAATATTCTCATAGGTAGCATCAAAACCTTCATATACCCAACCGTTCATCTTTTTCCAAAGCGAAACAACTTCGTCGTCTCCTGCCTCCCATTTTCGGAGCATTTCTTGGGCGTCTTGAATTATTGGAGATTGTTTTTTATATTTTTCAAGCATCTCCTTTTTAATAACATATTTGTTATCTTCAGTTACCGGAATATTATTATATTTCTTAATATCTGGCTCTACAATCTTTTTGACAGCATTTATATTAGTTTTGAAAAACTCATTTTTGTCTATAGAGTTTGCTGCGACAATTAAAGATGTTATAGCTAGTGCATTTGGAATAAAATCATCTTCGCTATTTTTAAGTAAATGATCAGCTAGAACTAATCCCCCAACAGCCCATAAGATATTTGAATTTAAGGAGTAATTTGTTTCCTTTTGAATTGTTTTTTGAAAATCAAAATAAACCTTTGGCTCCTTCTCTGCAGTAGACAACAACAAATCGTAGGCCATATCAGCCGTTGAGTTAAATCGATTTAATTCTTCTTGATACTTAGAGTTATATATAACATAATATTTTCCAACTAAATGGTCACCTTTAAGCCCTGAACTCTGGGGTGTTTCCCCATTTCCGTAGCGCTGCCAAGCCAACATACTTTTACAAATATGGATGCCTCGGTCGTTAATAATTTGGGTTTTGTACACCTTTTTCCCCGAAGCTTTTAAAATTTCAGCAACCGAATAGCCCAACAACACATTACGCACATGACCCAAGTGCAACGGCTTGTTGGTATTGGGCGAGGCATATTCTACCATCATGGCATCTGCGGTAGTAGGCTCGGTGCCGAAAGTGCTAAAATTCTCAATGGTGTTGAAAAAATTAAGGTAGTGCTGGTCGCTCAATACCAAGTTCAGAAAGCCTTTCACCACATTAAATTTGGATACTTCGTCCACATGGGTGACCAAATATTGGCCAATAGTTTCACCAATCTGTACTGGATTCCCTTTTACAGTGCGTAGCATTGAAAATACAACAACGGTTACGTCTCCTTCAAAGTCTTTACGGGTAGCCTGAAATTCTACTTCTTCTAGAGAAACATTATAGTTTTCTTGGACCGCGGTTTTAATATGTTGGGATAAAAGTTCCTGCAATTTCATGTGATTGTTTTAGCGATGCAAAGATAGCCATATTTAGAAAGATGCGCCCCGAATGGTAGAATAGAAAAAATCAACACAATGTTAATCTGACTTGAGATTTGGATTTGCTGTTGTACCTTTCAAATCTTAACTGAAATTTTATGAAACCAAGCCCAGCACTTATTTGCATTCCAGACATTAGTGGCTTTACTGAATTTATGCGGAATGTAGACATTGAAGTAAGTTCGCAGGTAATTCCTGCCCTGTTGAATGAGATTATTTACAGCAACGAAATAAATCTGAAAGTTTCAGAAATTGAAGGTGACGCTGTGCTTTTTTATCGAAAAGGAGAGCTCCCTCCTTTTGATGCATTGGTGAAGCAGTACAAAGCATTCTACACACAATTTTACGAGCAAATGGAAGAACTGCTTGAAAAGTTTCGAGACAAACGCAAGAACGTATCCTTTCCCGAAATTCTTGGATTAAAAATCATTTTACACTATGGTGATGAAATTGGGATGGTTCCTATCGGAAACCATATAAAACTCATGGGGGAAGATGTGATTACGGCACATCGACTTTTAAAAAACAAAGTTCCCATAGACGAATATTTGCTAATTTCAGACACCTTGTTAGCGCGTTATAAGGAAGATTCGGTAGCCGAAAACTTTGATTGGGCACAGTTAAAATCGGCCCAACAACAAGTAGAACATTTGGGCACTTTAAAATACCACTACATTAACTTAAAGCCTCTAAACGGAGACTAAATAGTAGACTTCATGCTTCTAAATGTATCGTATAACAACAAACAGATCTCTAGAAAGATTGATGCCGAACTGGGCAAGCCATTTCCCTTGGCAACCCGAATTAAAATGCGAGGAATTGGTTCTTCCAAATTGATTATTTCTGAAGCGAGTGTTCAGATTAATAATCTTTTGATTTTAGACAACAACCGTAACCAATGTAATATCGAAATGCGCCCAAACGGTATTATTGTTGGGTTTAGAAGTTTGTTAGAAAGTTACGGACTCATCATTCCATACTATAAATTAGTGTTGTATAAGGGGAAAGCCGATGAGTATAGTATCTATCGTGACGATTATTATATAAAAATAGAAGCAAAGAAAAAGGATAAAGCGACCCATCGATTTATGGCCAAAGTATTAGCGGCAAAAGCCGATGCTAGCCCGACACGATTGGAAGATTTGTAATGATAATTTCTTCAACCTTCTACAAATTAGTTTGCTTTGCAGAATTCGTTATCTCTTTCGCATAAATGCACCCGCAACTAACGCTAGCACACCTAAGCCAATCATGGCTAGCGTCTGGCTGTTCAATCCTTCTTTAGCGGAAACTTCTAACGGGCCAGTTGCTACCACTTCTTGAGGTACAAAAGCATTATATAGACCAAAAGCGATAAGTAGTACGCCGATGATTATAAGTACCAATTTCAATATTTTCATATTAGTTTATTTATGTTATTAAAGGTACTAAAATTGGTTACAGTTGGTAAAGTTTTTATAAAATGAGTTCTTGTTTATCATTCACTGCGTATCTTTAAACAAATATTAAATTTTGAAAATTCTACTCACTGGAGCCAACGGTTATATTGGCATGCGCTTACTTCCCCTTTTAATTGAGCAAGGGCACGAAATAGTGTGTTCTGTTCGAAATGCCAACCGCCTTTCAGTAACTGAAGATCTACGTAAAAAAATTGAGGTAGTTGAAATAGATTTTTTAGATGAAGTTAAACCTGGTCTCTTACCCACAGATATTGACGCCGCTTATTATTTGATTCACTCCATGTCTGCGTCTACAGACGACTTTGACGAAAAAGAGGAACTTTCAGCAAAAAATTTTAATACCTATTTGGCCCAAACTAATTGTACACAAATTATCTATTTAGGGGGAATTGTAAACGAAAAAAACCTGAGTAAACACCTTTGGTCCCGTAAAAATGTTGAAGAAATCTTATCCGATGGCCCTGGGCATTTAACAGTATTGCGTGCTGCGATTATTGTGGGTAGCGGCAGTGCTTCTTTTGAAATTATCAGGGATCTCTGTGAAAAACTACCTGTGATGATAACGCCAAAGTGGGTAAAAACCCGTTGCCAACCCATTGCGGTGCGTGATGTCTTAACATATCTCACAGGTGTATTGGGTAAAGGGGAATGTTACGATGAAAGTTTTGATATTGGCGGTCCTGATATTTTATCATATAAAGAGATGATGCTGCAGTATTCAAAGTACAGAAATTTATCGCTCACCATACTTGATGTACCGTTTATGTCACCAAAGTTATCGTCGTACTGGTTATATTTTGTGACTTCAACTTCGTATAAATTAGCCTTAAATTTAGTAGATAGCATGCGCGTTGAAGTCATCACAAAAGATACCAGATTACAGAAAATGTTGAATATTACGTCGATATCTTATGTGCAAGCCATCGACCTTGCGTTTAAGAAAATAAAACAGAACCAAGTAGTTTCAAGTTGGAAGGACAGTATGGTGAGTGGTCGTTTCAGAAAAGACCTCAAAAAATATGTAGAAGTTCCAGACCAAGGATGTTTAAAAGATGTCCAGACCATTAAATTAAAAAACCCGGAACAAGCACTTGAAAACATATGGAGTATTGGGGGCAACCGTGGTTGGTACTACGGAAATTGGCTATGGAAGATTCGCGGGTATTTAGACAAGGCGTTTGGGGGTGTTGGTTTACGAAGGGGACGTACGCATCCAAATAAAATTTACGAAGGAGATAGTCTCGATTTCTGGCGGGTGATTTTAGCCGATAAAAAAGAGAAGCGCTTGTTACTTTTTGCTGAAATGCGCGTACCTGGTGAAGCTTGGCTCGAGTTTGACATAGATGAAAACAATGTGCTGCACCAAACCGCTACTTTTAGACCGAGAGGACTCAAAGGCCGGCTATATTGGTACGCCATGTTGCCGTTTCATTACTTCATATTCGCTGGAATGATCAATAAAATTGCGAATTCTTAATGTAATACATCGAGACATCTGCCCTGAACACTTTATATAAAAATGCCCTTTGCAGCTTGCTATTCTTTAGCTTTCGGTAAAAATACTTCAGCCATCATACATCGCGCACTGCCTCCACCACAAGTTTCAATAGTCTTCAAATCGCTACTCAAAATTTCGCAGTGCTTTTCTATTTGTTTAATCTGTGATGGCGCTAGACTATTGTGTGCCGCAAGACTCATCACTAAATATTTACTGTCAGTCCCGCGAACCTGCAACATATTTCCAGCAAATTGGTGTACCTGTGCTTCGGTAATAGCGATAATTTCTTTTTTTGATTGTTTTAAGGCTGAAACTACCTGCTTTTTTTCCTTAGGATCATCGATGGAATCTAAGCAAATAATGGCAAAATCTTCTGCCAATGCCATCATCACATTGGTATGATAAATTGGAAGTCTCTTACCATCAACCGTTTGATTAGCAGTAAAGATAATGGGGGTATATTCAAAGTCTTCGCAAAACTCGATAAACAAGTCTTCATCGGCTCTTGGTGAAAGTGCACAATAGGCAATTTTGTTAACTCTGTCTAGTAATAAACTGCCGGTTCCTTCCAAAAAGAAATCTTCATCTTCGGCTGGCGTATAATCCATAAAGCCTTCTATATGGAATCCTTCAGACTCCAAGCGAGTCATAATTTCTTCGCGACGTTCTCGGCGTCTATTTTCAGCAAACATAGGGTACAAACCTACGATACCATTCTCGTGAAAACTCACCCAGTTATTTGGAAAAATAGAATCTGGCGTATCCATTTTTAAATCGTCATGCTCTACAATAACCTGCACCCCAACAGCTCTCAATTTTGCGACAAACGCATCAAACTCTTCTTGCGCCTTGGTATTAATATCGAAGTTTCTGGCATCAATATCTTCCTGAAAATAATTGTTCACAGCGGTTTCTTCGTTCATTCTGAAGGCCACTGGGCGTATCATTAAAATTGTGTCTGTAATTTGCTGCATGGTATCGAGTAAAATAGGTTGCAAAAATACTTCATTTTGAAGTTGAAATCACTACCCGTAGCAGAACATTTATGTGAAAAATGTGCATTAAAAAATATAGGCAAAAGAAGTTAGATAAGCAAAGCAATATCTTTATTTCGAGATCTAGATTATTTATTGACAATAAACCGTTTTACCACAGTTCCAAAATCGGTATACAGCGTTGCCAGATAGACACCATCGGTTAAATCACCAACTGAAATTGCTGGTTGCAATTTTTTATTCTCTTCGGAAATCACCTTTCTAGATGCCATATCGAACACTTCAATTTTTTGAATTGTAAAGGTGTTTGGGTGTGCTATCTGGAGTATGTTTTGCACCGGGTTTGGATAGAGTCTAATTTGTGAAATAAGTTCGTTCTCTTCCACACCCAATACATCACCATTAAAGTAATCTGCTGCCAAGTTAAAAGCTTGTACGCCTATATCTGCACCCAGCCTTCTACCAGGTATATCATCTATGGGTGGGTGTATGCCTCCCCAGATGCGAGAAAGACTAGTTTGATCTGATGCGTCACGATAAGTTGCCCATTGCAACGTAAAGGGCTCTGAAGGTCCTTTTTCGAAGAAAAGAAAAGTATCCTGCTCAACTTCAAAAGTACCCATGCCGCCAGGAAAAAACGGATCTCCCGTCACAAATGTGAGTACTTCGGCTGCCGCGCGTGAGAATGTAGAGTGTCCCGAAACATAGCCCGCAAAGGGAGGCGTCACGAAAGTTCCCCGTTGGTACGGCCACCAACGTGTTGCTAGAATCCAATCTACCCCTGCTATATCTGTAGTAGGGTCTTCAATATAATCTGGCCCTTTCCAAGCTCGAACTTTTACTTTACCAATATTTCCATCTGCAGCTAAGGGGTCTCCTGCTTCAATAAGTTCAATAAGCCCTGGTACCAACGGTAAGCCGTGTGGGTCGAAGCCCGGTAATGAAGGGTCTGTACTTTGCCCTTTTGCCGCCATGTACCGCAGGGCCGAAATAGGGCGAACATAATCGTAGTACCCTTTGATACCCCACGTGGTTACTGCCGAATCGTGCATGGCTCCTCCCAGCGTTACATACAATTTTACATCCCACTCTAAATCAGATAAAATAGGACCTTCACCACCAAATCGTTTTTCAAGCAGCGGATCATCAGACACATAATTTGCAATGACGAACCAATGTCCGGGAGGCGTTTCAGAATCAGGACCATCTGCCCAAAACTCTGCCAACACCCGTGCGTAATCACTTCTTTTAACCATTTGTGGCGCATAGGGCAATCCCGTTACTGGATTTACATCATGTCCCTGGCTCAATGCACCTCCCTCTGTAAAATCATAAAAATCTAGATACTCTGAAAAGGTTTCAGGCCAATCGGCTGGGTCTAAATTCCCCAAATTAGCAGGAGAAATATCGATACGTAATGGGTCTGAGGGATCTAAGTGTGAAGACCAAGCTGAAACGAGTGCAAAGTGCCATTTATAGGCATCGGTGAGTCCATTTGCTGGAGAATCTTGTATCGTAGGAGGCGCACCCGGATCGTTGTAAACGTAGCTGTTAAACCCATTGTTTAAAATCTCAAGATCATCAGGATCTAAAGCAAACGGAGCCACTTGCCCCCACTCAGGACTCAGAAAATTAGGAATTCCCCCAGGAATGATGTTTCCGCTTTGATCAATAAATGATGCAAACGCCAAAGGCTGCCATCTGTCTGGGTTAATATGGTCTATTTCGTCATATACTTCGAGTATGAGGGGCGGATTCACAGGTGCGTAGAAAATGCTGGCATAGTCATTTTCTTCATTCGAACCATCTTGTAAACCAAAAGCAATGATTTGGCTTGCTAGATAATTGCCCAATTTGGCGTACGAACCGTCACTATAATCGGTAGAAGTAACGAACAGATTATAACCGTAACTCGCCATGCGCTGATTGATATCTACAAATATTTCGTCTGCGCCAGGAGAATCTTTAAAACGATGTTGCATCAATCTATAAAGTGCATAACTCATCACTTCATGTGTAGCCTCGTCTGGATTGGAGGGCATGGGAAGTGGATCATACGCTACTGAGAAACCCTGAAACGTATTTCCTAGTAACACAGGAGTAGCCGTATCATTAAAAATTGCCCAGGCATCGTACATAGCTATAGCACCATGAAAAAGGTTACGGGCGTGAACCGTTGGTCTAGCAAAATCATTTCGAATGGCATGCAGCATTTCCTCATTCCAGTCTCGCGCTACCGAGTGCTGAGAAAAAACACTACTACATGAAAGTAATAGCAACATAAAAAAGACGCTAAATCTCATAGCCATACAACACTTTTATTCGTTTTCAATATTACTGAAAAATTAGGAATTTGACGCTATTTTTTGCTAGGAGGTATGATAATAAGCCATTTCTAAACAGTCTATTAAAAGATACTGATATTCCTGATCTATCTCAACCTTTAGATGGACAATTCAGCTAAACAATCGTTAGTTTTTATTTAAAATGTGGCTGGTAACTCAGTCCAATTCCATACGATGCCCCTAAAAAGGTATTACGGCCGCCTAAAGTATATGCAACAGATACATACCCGCCAAAGGTATTTGAAAACGGTTTGTACAAAGTTCCCCCAATTTTATGAAAATCGACTCCAAACTCACGGAAATTTTGTGGTGCTGGTGTACCTCTATAATCGATTCCCCCCAAAGCATGTTGGTAGTCGTAGTACAAATCGTAGTACCAATTTGCAGTTGCCCGACCAAGTTTTATAGTAAATGGTATGCTGTTGGGCACCTGTTCTAATTTGAAAGAGAATCCACTTTGCGTAGTTGCAAACCATCCCATATCATGCAGATAGTGAAAAAGTAAACGAGATTCAATCACTGTTGCTTGTTGCCCAATATCGTTTAAGCCACCTATACGATAGTTTGACAATGGTGTAGAAAAACCTGCTGCGCCGCCCATCTGAAAACTACCTTGACCTAGGTCTGTATTTAGAAAGCGATATTTTAACAATACCGACACATCTTGGAAGTCATTTTCATTATTGCTGATAATATAAGGGATCGTTAGATTTACATCTAAATCGTCTGTGACCCCGTACGCAACGAAGAGTGCGGTATAATACGTACTTCGCTCCAGGTCTAGGGTTGTATCGTCGGTAATATACTTTATTGAATCTTCAAAACCCAAACCCAAGACCATGCTCGCGGTTTGCTGGTTTTGGTAGAATCCATCAACTTTACCTTGTGCCAATCCGAATGCATGAAAAAAAAACACTGCAATTCCAAATAGATACTTCATATAAAATTTACGTACAAATAGTGCCTTCGGTTTTACGCACGCCGAAGTGGCATCGTAGTGCAACGAAGCAATCCTTCCTGTTTTGAAATTTCAAAATAGGGTACTTCTTCTACTGTAAAACCTTGTGACCGTAACCAAGCATTCAACCGCGTAAACCCTTTTTCTGAAATGACTACATCTTCGGAAATGGAAAAAATATTAGAGTTCATATGGTACATTTCTGTTTTATCGATATGAAAACAGTTCTCTTTTCCGAAGTAATCAACCAACCAGTTGTATTCCTCCTCATCAAGAAACCCCTCTTTATGGATGATGCATTTTCCTTTTCCGATTGGTTGAAAGCAACAGTCTAAATGTAGCGCATTATCTTCTGGTACAGTATTACTTTTTCTAAGATTAAAAGACTTTACTTTTTTATGCGGAAAAAGGGACTGTAGGTGCTTTACCGCATTCATATTGGTGCGTGCTGTAATATAATTTTTATAGTCGCTTCCCGAATAGGTCCCCACAAAAATATAATCGCCGTGTGGCATGACGTCGCCCCCTTCAATATGCGCATTTTCAGGAAATTCGATAATTTTTGAAGGATCAATCTGAGAAAGCACATGGTCTAGCGCATCAATTTCTCGAGATCGATCTTCCAAGATGTTGGCCTTTATAAGTTTATCTTCTATGACAAATGCGATATCCCTAGAAAAAATCTGGTTGTAATTATCAATGGTTTTTGGTCTGTAAACAGTGACTCCATATTTCTCGAAGACAGCAGCTACCGCTTCTAATTCGACAATCATGTCTACTTCTTTCGGGTACGTTCCAGCCTTAATATGCTGCGCCGACTTGGGGTCGTAGGCATCTTCAAGTTTTGGGATGGGGCCATTGCTATTTGCAGTACCCAAAACAACTGCTTTCAGGGGAGAAAATTCGTTGGTGATGTTCAACTTTATCATAGAAAACAAATATACTAATCTAAGTGTTTAAAACGATGGCCAACTTTAAATGAAAAAAGCACCTCGTTGCTGAAGTGCTTTTTTATAAAACTCATTTTGTTTATCTTTTTTCTACAGGCTTAAAGCTTCTGAGATTTTCACCAATATAAACTTGTCTCGGGCGGCCAATAGGTTCCTTTCTCAAGCGCATCTCTCTCCATTGGGCAATCCATCCCGGTAATCTACCTAACGCAAACATCGGGGTGAACATTTCCACCGGAATACCTAACGCTCTATAGATAATCCCTGAATAGAAATCGACATTCGGGTATAGTTTTCTATCTACAAAGTACGCATCTTCTAAGGCTTCTTTCTCTAGACCTTTTGCAATATCTAGTACCGGATCCTCAATACCTAAGGCAGTAAGCACCTCATCTGCCGATTTTTTGATGATTTTTGCACGAGGGTCAAAATTTTTGTACACTCTATGCCCAAAGCCCATCAATCTAAAAGGATCTTCTTTGTCTTTTGCTTTTTGCATGAATTTGTGTGTGTCACCACCATCCTCTTTAATCGCTTCTAACATTTCAATTACTGCTTGGTTTGCACCACCGTGCAATGGGCCCCATAGCGCGTTAATTCCTGCTGAAATTGAAACAAAAAGTCCAGCGTGTGAAGAGCCCACAATACGAACTGTAGAAGTAGAACAGTTTTGCTCGTGGTCTGCATGAAGGATCAGCAATTTGTCGAGTGCATCTACTACTTTTTTATCTACACTATAGTTTTGGTTGGGTCTATGGAACATCATCTTGTGGAAGTTCTCTACATAGCCCAGACTATCATCTCCATAGTCTAATGGTAATCCCGCACGTTTTCTGTGCGCCCAAGCGGTTAGCACAGGAAATTTTGCCAACATCCTAACGATGGCATTGTACATTTCTTCTTCACTATCAACATTTACAGAAGACGGGTTAAACGCTACCAAGGCAGAGGTTAACGAAGACAGAACACCCATGGGGTGCGCAGACTTTGGAAAACCATCCAATATTTTCTTTACATCGTCATCTACGTGCGATTGTTTTTTGATATCACCGTGAAACTTCTCTAATTGATCTGCTGTAGGTAATTCTCCAAATATCAAAAGGTAAGCTACTTCAAGAAAGTCTGCTTTTTCAGCTAATTCTTCAATTGAATAACCGCGATATCTTAAAATCCCTTCCTCCCCATTCAGAAAAGTAATGGCACTTTCGCATGAGCCCGTGTTTTTGTATCCAGGATCTAGCGTAGTAACGCCTCCCGTTGCTCCACGGAGTGTTTTAATATCAATTGCAGTTTCATTTTCGGTACCAACAACGATAGGAAATTCATAGGATTTTCCATCGATTGTCAATGTAGCTATTTTAGACATATTTTGTTTGGTGTTATTTAGATTTCAGAATTGCTAATTTACAAAATATCACCCTATTTTTTTGACATATTGAAATGTTTATAGGTTAAATAATCCTTAAAGGACAGGGTTTGGAAAGTAAAGTAGCCACATGTTATAGATGGCTATATTTTAAACGCAGCTTTTCCTGGATAATACGCTATATCTGCCAATTCTTCTTCAATACGAAGCAGTTGATTGTATTTTGCCATACGGTCGCTACGAGATGCCGAACCCGTTTTAATTTGTCCACAATTGAGTGCCACTGCCAGGTCTGCAATAGTGTTATCTTCGGTTTCTCCACTTCTATGGCTCATTACCGAGGTGTAACCTGCATTGTGCGCCATCGTTACTGCAGCGATGGTTTCAGTAAGCGTACCTATTTGGTTTACCTTAATTAAAATTGAATTAGCGATGCCTTCATCAATTCCTTTTGACAATCGCTCTACATTCGTTACAAACAAATCGTCTCCTACCAATTGTACTTTATCACCAACCTTTTCGGTAAGTGATTTCCAACCGGCCCAATCATTTTCGTCCATGCCGTCTTCAATCGAAATGATAGGATATTTATCACACAATTCGGCTAAATACGAAGCTTGTTCTTCGCTCGTACGCACTTTTCCACTTTCACCTTCAAATTTGGTATAGTCGTAGGTACCATTTATATAGAATTCTGCCGCTGCACAATCTAGCGCAATCATCACATCATCGCCCAACGTATAGCCTGCCTTCTTTGTGGCCTTTGCGATGGTATCGAGTGCATCTTCGGTACCCTCTAACGTAGGTGCAAATCCGCCTTCATCTCCCACCGCAGTGCTTAGGTTTCTTTCGTGTAGCACCGCTTTCAAATTGTGGAATATTTCAGACCCTATTTGCATGGCATGGGTAAAACTTTTAGCTTTCACCGGCATCACCATAAATTCTTGAAACGCAATAGGAGCGTCACTGTGAGAACCACCATTGATGATATTCATCATGGGTACAGGCAAGGTTTTGGCACTCACGCCGCCCACATAGCGATAAAGCGGTTGTCCCAATTCTGCCGCAGCTGCTTTTGCGCAAGCTAGCGAAACCCCTAGAATGGCGTTGGCACCTAACTTCGACTTATTTGGTGTTCCGTCTAAGTCAATCATGATTTGGTCTATCTGGGCCTGTTCAAAAACGGAAACGCCTAACAACGTACCGGCGATTTTACCATTTACATTTTCGACGGCCTTTAGAACTCCTTTTCCCATGTATGTATCCCCGCCGTCACGCAGCTCTACCGCTTCATGTTCACCTGTAGAAGCTCCTGAAGGCACAGCGGCTCTCCCAAGATAACCGTGTTCTGTAATCACGTCAACCTCTACGGTTGGGTTTCCTCTTGAATCAAAAATTTGTCTAGCGTGTATGTCGATGATGATACTCATTGGTTGTTTATTTTCAGGTGTCTGTTAGAGATTAGTCCAGTACTATTAAAGGCTTCGGAATTAAAAATAGGTTTTGACTGCGCTCAACCAGACATCGGTTATTATTTACTAATTTTCTTTAAGGCAGCATTACCAAGTTCATTACCCATCTTATACATCTTAACATTCGCTATAAAGTCGTCAAAAAGATACTTTGCATCGTGTGGTCCCGGGCTTGCTTCTGGATGGTATTGTACAGAAAAAACAGGCTTATCTTTCATTTTTATACCTGCTGCCGTATGATCATTAAGGTGAAGGTGTGTAATTTCAATTACATCGCTTGCCTCTGCCTCTTCTCTGTTTATTGCGAAACCATGATTCTGCGAGGTAATTTCTCCCTTACCAGTCACCAAATTTAGAATCGGGTGGTTAATTCCTCGATGTCCGTGATGCATTTTGTAGGTTGAAATTCCGTTGGCCAATGCCAGAATTTGATGTCCTAGACAAATTCCGAATAACGGTTTTCTAGATGCAATCATTTGCTTGGTGGTTTCGATCGCATCCGTTAACGGTTCTGGATCTCCTGGACCATTGCTCAGAAAATAGCCGTCTGGGCTAAAACTTTGCAAGTCTTCAAATGAAGCGTTGTATGGAAAAACCTTTATATAACAGTCTCTTTCGGCCAAACTGCGCAGAATATTCTTTTTAATACCAATATCTAATGCTGAAATTTTATAGGTTGCGTTCTCGTTTCCGAAGAAATAAGGTTCTTTCGTAGATACTTTACTCGCAAGTTCCAATCCGTTCATGTTTGGAACTTTTGCCAACTGTTCTTTTAAATCGTTTACATTGTCAACCTCTGTAGAAATCACTGCATTCATCGCTCCATTGTCGCGAATGTAACTTACCAAAGCTCTCGTATCTACATCACTGATGGCAAGCAAGTCGTTATCATTTAAAAAATGTTCTAGTGATGCATCTGCTTCGGGTCTGGAATAATGATAGCTAAAATTACGACAGATGAGTCCCGCAATCTTGATTCCATCACTTTCTACTTCGTCTTTTGCGGTTCCGTAGTTACCAATATGCGCATTGGTCGTGACCATTAACTGACCGTAGTACGATGGATCTGTAAAAATCTCCTGATATCCGGTCATTCCCGTGTTGAAACAGACTTCCCCAAAGGCAGAACCTTCTTTATCTCCTACCGCTTTACCGTGGAAAATGGTACCGTCTGCTAATAAAATTAATGCTGGTTTTCTAGTTTGGTACTTCATATTGAAAAAAGTGTTTTACAAAAATACTTCAATTGAAATTGTTATTAAAATGGTGTTTTTATAAGTTTTGAACATTTCCGATGATTCTGAAAAATTTGGTTCAAAAAAAAGGGACAAACATTAAATGTTTATCCCTTTTCTCATATCTATTGAAGTTGAATCATTTATTCTTCTTCTTTTGTTGCTTTAGTCTCGGCCTTAGGAGCAGCAGCGGCGGAACTTCCACCTCCACGACGGCTTCGTCGCGTCGATTTCTTTTTGGTTGCTTTTCCAGCGTTATACAACTCGTTGTAGTCTACCAACTCGATCATTGCCATATCTGCGGCATCTCCTTTTCGGTTTCCTAACTTGATAATTCGAGTGTATCCACCTGGTCTATCTCCAACTTTCACCGCTACATCGCGGAACAATTCGATGACGGCATCTTTTTGGCGTAATCTAGACATAACGATACGACGGTTGTGAGTCGTATCTTCTTTAGACTTTGTGATCATCGGCTCTACAAATTGCTTTAGCGCTTTTGCTTTGGCAACTGTAGTGTTGATTCTCTTGTGCTCTATAAGGGAGCACGCCATATTTGCCAACATAGATTTTCTATGGGCTGTTTTTCTACCTAAGTGGTTGAATTTCTTTCCGTGTCTCATGACGTTTGTTTTATCATCTTGCTACCAAATCCCGTTCTATCGGGAGAGCAAAATATGATTAATTAATCTTTGTCTAATTTATATTTTGAAAGATCCATTCCGAAGTTAAGGCCTTTTACATTTACAAGCTCTTCAAGCTCTGTTAATGATTTCTTACCAAAATTTCTGAATTTCATCAAGTCATTTTTGTTATAAGATACTAAGTCTCCCAATGTATCTACCTCGGCTGCTTTCAAACAGTTCAAAGCACGAACAGAAAGATCCATATCTACCAATTTGGTCTTCAACAGCTGACGCATATGCAATGATTCTTCATCATACGTTTCCGTTTGTGCAATTTCATCGGCCTCCAAGGTGATGCGCTCATCACTGAACAACATAAAGTGGTGGATTAATGTTTTTGCAGCTTCGGTCAATGCATCTTTTGGATGAATTGAACCGTCCGTTTGGATTTCGAAAACTAACTTTTCGTAATCTGTTTTTTGCTCTACACGGAAGTTTTCAATGCTGTACTTCACATTTTTGATAGGAGTATAAATAGAATCTGTGAAGATGGTACCAAGAGGCGCGTTTGCTTTCTTGTTCTCTTCAGCAGGAACATAACCACGACCTTTTTCGATAGTAATCTCGAAGTTCATGTTTACTTTCTTCTCCATATTACAGATAACGAGCTCTGGATTCAATACTTGGAATCCTGAGATAAACTTCTGGAAATCTCCAGCGGTTAATTGCTCATTACCGTTTACTGATATAGTTACAGTTTCGTTATCTATCTCATCAATTTGACGCTTAAAACGTACTTGTTTCAAGTTCAAGATAATTTCGGTTACATCTTCTACAACGCCAGCAATGGTAGAAAACTCATGGTCTACCCCTTCGATACGTACCGAAGTAATTGCGAAACCTTCCAAAGAAGATAAAAGTACCCTTCTAAGTGCATTACCAACTGTTAATCCGTAACCAGGCTCCAAGGGACGAAATTCAAATTTCCCCTCGAAATCTGTAGAGTTGATCATGATAACCTTATCGGGCTTCTGAAAACTAAATACTGCCATAATTTTTCTTCGTTTTAATTGTTATTTAGTTGCGCGGTTTATTAGTTTGAAGAACACTATAAACCCTTTGGCTAAACACCAATGTGATTTATTTTTATTTAGAATATAATTCGACGATAGACTGTACGTTGATGTTTTCTGGAATCTGGATCATTTGTGGAACAGAAACATAGGTTCCTTCCATTTTTTCTCCATTCCAAGTAATCCATTCATATACGTGACGTGCATTGTCTAATGAAGAGGTAATCGCTTGAAGTGACTTCGACTTTTCTCTAACTCCAACAACATCTCCTGCTTTCAATTGGTATGAAGGAATATTTACCTTCTCGCCATTTACAGTGATATGTCTGTGGCCCACCAACTGGCGCGCTGCACTACGAGTAGGAGCAATTCCCATACGGAAAACCACGTTGTCTAAACGTGACTCTGCTAATTGCAACAAAACCTCACCTGTAATTCCAGGTGCTGCGGTTGCTTTTTTAAACATGTTTCTGAACTGACGCTCTAAGATACCATAGGTATACTTTGCTTTCTGCTTTTCCATTAATTGGATAGCGTATTCAGATTTTTTTCCACGACGACGGTTATTTCCGTGTTGTCCTGGAGGATAGTTTCTTTTTTCGAAGGCTTTGTCGTCTCCGAAGATTGCCTCGCCAAATTTACGGGCTATTTTAGATTTTGGACCAGTATATCTTGCCATTTCTTGTTGTTTTTGAAGGAGAATCCTAAATTAAGGTCTTACGTTAATCCTCTAGGTTTCTTATTCCCTCGGTTGATATTTATTAAAAATTTCAGTTTGCAAATATACAACATACCCCTAAATAAATAGATGTATGTTGTATACCATTTTGCTATGCTTAAACTCTTCTACGTTTCGCTGGACGGCATCCGTTATGCGGCATTGGAGTTACATCGATGATTTCAGTAACTTCGATTCCTGCATTGTGGATAGAACGAATAGCAGATTCTCTACCATTCCCTGGTCCTTTTACGTATACTTTACACTTACGCATTCCAGCTTCGGTTGCAACGGCTGCTGCGTCTTCTGCTGCTAATTGAGCTGCGTATGGAGTATTTTTCTTAGATCCTCTAAAGCCCATTTTACCGGCTGAAGACCAAGAGATCACATCTCCACTCTTATTGGTAAGTGAAATAATGATGTTGTTGAAAGATGCAGTGATGTGTGCTTCTCCAACTGACTCCACATTAACTTTACGTTTTTTTGTGCTTTTAGCTTTTGGATTTGACTTTGCCATATCTCTAGTGATTATTTAGTTGCCTTTTTCTTGTTAGCAACTGTTTTACGTTTTCCTTTTCTGGTTCTTGAATTGTTCTTGGTACGTTGCCCACGTAACGGAAGACCCGCTCTGTGGCGAATACCACGGTAACAACCAATGTCCATTAAGCGCTTAATGCTTAATTGTACTTCACTACGTAACTCACCTTCGATTTTGAAAGACCCAACAGCATCACGAATAGCACCGATTTCATCATCGTTCCATTCGTTTACTTTTTTGTCTTCGCTAACTCCGGCTTTTTCCAATATATCTTGTGCTCGGCTCTG